>ENA-UOOE01001104-UOOE01001104.1-fermentation-metagenome-genome-assembly--contig:-NODE-1104-length-23700-cov-8.888264_pt1 | contig 23700 bp, 27 predicted proteins | sample MGYA00245776_ERZ724021 | MGnify/ENA primary metagenome ERZ724021 (study PRJEB28704, sample SAMN03018321) | fermentation metagenome | biome: anthropogenic terrestrial biome; feature: soil; material... | reverse complement strand
TAGGCAAAAAATATCCTAAGTTAAGCGGAAACGGCAAGTTGATGGAAATCGGTCAGGATGAATTAAAAGAAAAAGAAGATAATACACCTTTCCAATTGAGTGATTTTGGTATAGGTATTGCGATAGCAACAACATTCTTCACTTTTGGCAATATTGTGGCATTCTTTATGAAAAATTATGTACACCTGGATATTCACCCATATGCTTGGATGATTATATCTGTTGCTATTGCAAAAGCTTTCAATATTGTACCGATGAAATTTGAAAAATCATGTGCAAAATGGTATCAATTTGTTGCGGCAAACTGGACATCTGCATTATTAATGGGTATTGGTATTGCTTACACTGATTTAGGTCAGGTAATTTCAGCATTTACGCCTGTATACTTGGTTCTTTGTTTCTTGGTTGTATTAGGGGCAGCAATCGGTTCGGGAGCAGTGGGAAAATTAGTTGGTTTCTATCCTATAGAAGCAGCTATAACCGCAGGGCTTTGCATGGCTAACATGGGAGGTACAGGCGACGTTGCAGTTTTAACGGCAGCTAACAGAATGGAATTAATGCCGTTTGCACAAATTTCTTCAAGATTGGGCGGAGCATTCATTATATTCCTTGCCACAATAATTGTACCGATATTTTTTGGATAAAGGTTTGGAAAAATTATAAAACAAAGCTCGCCATATGGTGAGCTTTATTTATAATCAATAACTAAATTAATTGAACCTGCTTCTATAGGCGGAGGTTTTCATATAATGACGTGCAAAGCACGTATTGAATAAAAAAAGAGAAATGATATTATTGAAGCGTACGGTAAAGACTATATTTAGAGAAAAATGATATAAAATAAAAACAAGGATGGTGCTAAATGGAAATTAAAAATAAAGCTACAGCCGGAACTTTGGAATCTAATGATGTTTATGTATTGGTAGAGCCAAATGATAACGGCATTGAATTAGAGCTTGAATCAATTGTATTTAATCAGTTTGGAGAAGACATAGAAAGAACCGTGAAAGAGGTATTGGATGACTTTAATGTTACAAATATAAAAATACAGTTGAAAGATAGAGGCGCCGTTGAATGCGCAATACGTGCAAGAGTTGAAACGGCTTTAAAAAGAGCAGAAGGGGTGAATAATTAATGAGAAGAAGCATGCTTTTTATGCCCGGCAACAATGCAGGAATGCTGTTGAATGCAGATGCACTTGGAGCCGACAGCATAATTTTGGATTTAGAGGATGCTGTTTCACCGGCGGAAAAGGATTCAGCTCGAATTTTAGTGAGAAATGCATTAAAATATCTTAATTACAGCAATTGTGAAATAATAATTAGAATCAATTCCATTGATACGGATTACTGGAAAAGCGATTTGGAAGAAATTATTCCTTTGATGCCCCATATGATTATGCCTCCAAAGATTAGCTGTGCCAAGGATGTTCAAATTGTTGCGGATTACATAAAAGAGGTGGAAGAAAAACATAATATAAAAAAGTCCACTCACATTATCCCTTTGATTGAAACGGCACTTGGTGTCGAAAATGCATTTGAAATAGCAAAATCCTCTGACAGGGTAAAGGCAATATTTTTGGGTGCGGAAGATTTAACCGCGGATTTAAGATGCAAAAGAACTAAAAAGGGTGATGAGATTTTCTACAGCAGGGGAAGATTGGTAACGGCTGCACGAGCTGCCAATATCGATGCTTATGATACACCCTTTACAGACGTGGAGGATGAAGAAGGGCTGGAGCAAGATGCTTTGTTCGCTAAATCACTTGGCTTCACAGGCAAGGCAGCCATATCGCCAAGACATGTCATGATTATAAATGAGGTATTCAGTCCGACAATTGAAGAAATAGAATATGCCAAAGAGGTTATGGACATTATCAGGGTTGCAAAGGAACAAGGTAAGGGTGCAATATCTCTGCGAGGTAAAATGATTGACGCTCCCATTGTTGCAAGAGCAATGCAGACACTAAAAATGGCAGAGCAATTAGGAGGTGCAATTAATGAGTAAGGTAGTAAATTCATTAAAAGAAGCAATTAAACTTTCCGGTTTGAAAGATGGAATGAGGGTATCCTTCCATCACCATTTGCGAAACGGTGACCATGTAATCAATATGGTTATGGATGAAATAGCAAATTTGGGGTATAAGGATATTACGGTGAACGCAAGCTCTTTGTTTGATATACATGCACCTGTTATAAATCATATTAAAAATAATGTTGTAACAGGACTTGAAGTAAATTATATGGGCGGCGTTGTAGGAAGGGAAATTTCAAAAGGAATACTGAATAAGCCTGTGGATTTCAGAAGTCACGGAGGAAGACCAAGTGACATAGAATCAGGAAAAACACCCATAGATGTTGCCTTTATTGCTGCTCCCGCATCAGATAATATGGGGAATTGTACGGGAAAATACGGGAAATCAGCATGCGGCTCATTGGGGTATGCATTTGTTGACGCAATGTATGCTAAAAAAGTAGTTGTAATAACCGATAACTTGGTTGAATATCCTCTGTACGACTTTTCAATATCCGAAACATATGTGGATTATGTAGTTTCTGTAGATAAAATAGGAGACCCTGCCGGAATAGTTTCAGGTACAACTAAAATTACAAAAGATCCTGTCGGTTTGATGATGGCATCCTATGCCACGAAGGTAATACAGTATTCCGGCTTGCTAAAAGAAGGCTTTTCATTCCAGACAGGCGCAGGCGGAGCTTCATTAGCAGTTGCAAAATATTTAAAAGAATTAATGCTAAAAGAAAATATTAAGGGCAGCTTTGGAATGGGAGGCATTACAGCATACTTGGTGGATATGCTTGAAGCAGGTTGTTTTGAGACACTTATGGATGTTCAATGCTTTGATTTAAAAGCGGTAGAATCAATAAGAGAGAATAAAAGACACAGAGAAGTTACCGCATCTCATTATGCAAGCCCCACAGCTAAAAGCTCCATCGTTGATAATTTAGACGTTGTTATTTTGGGTGCTACTCAAATAGATACAAATTTCAATGTAAATGTCCATACAGATTCTAACGGATACATTATGGGCGGCTCGGGAGGGCACAGTGATACAGCGGCAGGAGCTAAGCTTACAATGGTTGTTGCCCCCCTTACACGGGCACGATTATCAATAGTAGTAGATAAAGTCCTTTGTGTTTCAACTCCTGGAAATACTATTGACGTCTTGGTTACTCAAAGAGGTATTGCCGTTAATCCGCAAAGAGATGATTTAATGGCGAGATTAAAGGAAGCCAAACTTCCTGTAATAGATATTAACGAATTAAAGCATATTGCTGAAAAAATTACCGGAATACCGAAGGATTTAAAATTAGGTGACGAGGTAGTAGGTAATGTTATATACCGTGACGGAACTATAATAGATACAATAAAAAAAATAGGTGCGGGGACACACCTTTATGATAGAAAGTCAAGGAGTTAATCATAAAGGAATGTCCCCAAATTGAAGGAATATCCGTGAAAAGGGTGATGCTATGGGATATGAAACTTATTATGAAGAATACGGCTACCCGATGAAGGGCAGCAAGCTGCGAAAATTAAAAGATTTTCTCAATGACGAACAATTAACCTATGATGAAGGGATCGAATTTACTGTTAACCTTGTTGATATGCAGGGCAGAATCGCCGCAACCGGCTCATTAGAGAGAAATGTATTAAAATGTATTGCGGTATCAAATTCTTTTCAAGGTGAAGGATTAGCCGCAAAAATAATAACAAGCTTAGTTTCTCAAGCCGTATCAAAGGGAAACAGCCATTTGTTTTTGTTTACAAAGACAGATAATATATATATTTTCAGTGATTTAGGTTTTTATCTCATTGCGGAAACTTCAGATGCCGCACTTATGGAGAACATTAAAAATGGAATTTCGGAGTATGTTTATACCTTGAAATGCCAAAATACATACAATAATACAGGTGCAATAGTTTTAAATTGTAATCCATTTACGAACGGACATCTGTATTTAATTGAAACAGCCGCAAGACAGTGTGAATTATTGCATTTGTTTGTAGTATCCGAGGACAAAAGTATATTTCCTACCTATGTGAGATATGAAATGGTTAATAAGGGAGTCAAACATATAAACAATGTAGTCGTACATCCCACATCAGATTATTTAATTTCATCGGCTACATTTCCGACATATTTTATAAAAGATAAATTTAATGCAGGAAGTATAAATTGCCTGTTGGATTTGAAAATATTTTGCGAATATTTTGCTAAAATATTAAATATTAAAAAGCGTTTTGTTGGAACAGAGCCATTTGATAAGGTAACAGCCGAATATAATTCTAAGATGAAAATAGTTTTAAATCAATACGGAATTGAGGTCGTTGAAATCCGGCGTCTCGAAGCAAACAATGCTGCAATCAGCGCATCTTTGGTCAGAAAACTAATGGCTGATGAGAACTATGATGAAATTAAGAACATAGTTCCTAAAACAACCTATGATTTCTTAGTTTCAGATGAAGGAATAAAAATTAAAGAAAAATTAAGGAGCAAATGATTTGTACGGGGAAGTTACATTAAGTGAAGTTCTTGATGCAAGAGAAAACAGAGTAAAAATACAAAGAGAAATTATAGAAAAATATAAATCAACCCTCATATCTTTAACGCTTAATATTCCGGGAGGGCTGAAGGTATACCCTCTAAGTATAAAAACATATAACGAAGCAATAAGTTTAATAACAAAGCATTTGAAAAGGCATCATATCAACATAATTTATCAAACGGACAAAAAAGAAAAAACAGGATACGAAGGATTTTTTGTTGTTGAAGGAAATCCCCTAAGAATTAAAAAGTTAATGGTTGATATTGAAAACTCTTGTGGATTAGGAAGGATTTTTGATATTGATGTATTAGATAACAGCGGAAATAAGGTTTCAAGAAGTGAATTAAATATTGCTGAAAGAAGCTGCCTAATATGTAATGACAACGGACATGCGTGTTCAAGGAGCAGAAGGCATGAAGCGGAGGAATTGCAAAGGAAGGTCATAGAAATAATGGAGGATTATTTCAATAATCAATTTGCGAAAAAATGTGCCGAATATGCTTGCAGAGCTCTATTGTACGAGGTGTGCATAACCCCTAAGCCGGGGCTGGTAGACAGAAATAATAACGGTTCTCACAAGGATATGGATATGTTCACTTTCATAGACAGCGCATCTGTGCTGACGACGTACTTTGGGGATTTAATATTATCGGGAATTAAATACCATGACGAAAAGCCGGAAATATTATTTGAAAAAATCAGATACCTTGGAATGCTTGCGGAAGATGACATGTTTTTTATTACAAACAATGTCAATACTCATAAAGGTATAATTTTTTCATTGGGAGTAATATGCGCTTCATTAGGATATTTATATAAAAACGAAAAAGATATTAATACCGATAATATTCTAAAAATTTCAAAATTAATGACGTCGGAAATAGATGATGACTTCAAGGAAATTACAAAAGAAAATGCTAAAACCTATGGTGAAAAGCTATATACATCATATGGAATAACCGGTATCAGGGGTGAGGCGGCAGGTGGATTTCCTTCGGTAAAAATACATGGACTTCCCATATTAAAGAAATTAATAAAAAAAGGTTACTCATTAAACGAAGCAGGTGCCTTGACTTTACTTAATTTAATTGCAAATGTAAAAGATACAAATATTATTGCAAGGTCAAGTATTGAATTATTAGAGGGAATACAATTTAGAATTCAAAACTTGATATATAAAAAAGGAATAGAAAACATCAGTAACGACGAAATAATTGATTTGGACAATCAATTTATTAAAATGAACATAAGCCCGGGAGGATGTGCGGATTTATTGGCTATTACATTGATGCTGTATTTTTCAGAAAGCTTAACATAACAAAAGGATCCCGTATGTTTGGGGGATCCTTTTGTTAGTAGACGAAATTATAAAAACAATTTAAAATAGTCAATTGTTTGATGAAATTTAGAAAAATGGATATGATTTAGTTTCTGATATGACTTATAATTTTTTCTTTCATGTGATGTATAAAATCTTCATGTGGTTTTTCAACAAAATACATTGAAAGTCCGCCTAAGCCAACATGAGTTCCTACAGCCACCCCCATTTGCATAATGTATATATCTCCATGAAATTCTGCTTCACGTATAAGCATTGCCTTTAAATTTTCAGCCTTGTTAATATCTGATGTATAACCTATAATCACAAAATTAGTTTCTTCATAATCAGCCCTTTTCTTACACTCTTCAATGTAGTAATTATATACCTGTCTTATTCCCCGCTTTTTTGCTACAACTGCGCCCTTGGTATTTTTCATGGACATAATAGGCTGTATATTTAAAACCTTGCCAATAATGCCACCTGTGTTAGACAGCCTGCCGCTGCGTATTAAATTGTCTAAGTCATCTACAGATAAGAAATGCTTTATTCTGTATTTTATAGATTCACAATATTCAATAAGTTCTTCAAAGGTAAAACCCTTTTGTAAGAGATCGGCACATTTCATTATCAGCCATCCGCTGCCATGGCTCATGGAAACTGAGTCTATCACCTCAAAGCGGATTTTAGAGTCAGGGTTTTTCTCATAATACAATTCCTTTGCCAAAAGAGCTCCCTGATATGATCCGCTTGTACCGCTTGACATACAAATGCAAAGGATTTCCTCATAGCCATTATCTACCGCATCTTGAATGCAAGAAATATATGATTCGGGGTTAGGCATTGATGTAGTCGGATGGTTTTCGAATGTCATCAGATTTCTATAAAATTCATCGTTAGATATATCAATCCTATCTCTGTATTCTATTCCATCTATTGTAACAACAAGCGGTGCCAAGCTAATATTGTAGCGTTCCAATACTTCTTGGGATAAATCACAAGTTGAATCAGCCATTAATTTTATTTTCATATAATCTCCAATCCCTAAATAAATGTAGGCTTTTTTTTATTTGTTAGTTTAAAATATAATAGCATTACATTCGACAAAATACAACCTTTTTCGCATGGAAAAAGATGAAATACCTGCTAAGCCAAATTGGGCATACATTCAATAAAATTATACAAGCTAAAAGGGGTATTCATATAACCGGAGTGCATTGTATATCGGGCGAAGGCGGAGAAGGATTATTCCGCTTTGATTGGGGTGCATCAGAAAGCTTTAAATTTTTTCTGGACAAAGCTTTGGGGAGCCGGACATTAAAATGATATTTTATGATGCAGTCACTGAAAGGTCCGTCCCCGAATTTTATTTAATTTTATGAATTCTTTCTTTTTTTAATGGAAACGTATCCGATTGCGGAAATCGTAAGTGCGCTTATTGAATCTACAATCAAATCTTCCATTGTATCCAAAAGAGCCTCTTGCCCTTGTAATACGGTTCCATTGGCAAGAATAAACTTTTGCATATTAGTTTTTAATATGGAATCCGCCAGAAATTCATATATTTCCCACGCAGCCCCTGACGCAAGTGCGAAACAGAATGCAAAAAATGCTATGAAAAATGGACTTAAGTTAGTATCCAATATTTCGGCATCACTAAAGTATTTAACAAGGAAAAATCCCAAGGCTCCCAGCATAGCGCCACTAAAAGCATGGAGAACTATATCCCAATGAGGTATGAGGTAATAAAAATCATGTACTTCGCCTAAGTAAATAGCGCAATACAAAAAAATAAAATAAGCTATTTCCATGTTATTTGGTATATCTATTGACCATTTACGTTCTGCCAATGTTGGTATGAACATAACAATGACACCTAAGATACATTGAAGCAATGTAAGGACATAATCACTTTTTACTTTTTCATGGGAACCGATAGGTGATTCAGATGGTGCTTGAGCAATGCGAATAATGGTAAAAATAACTGACATAACAAGTACAACAAAAAGTAAGATACCTATGATTTTTTTCCAATTTCTTTTTTTCCTGAAGCTTTCTTTATTCATGCTAACTCCTTATATTAACACCCTTTAGGTTTTTTGTATGAATTTATTTTTGCATTTTTGACAGGTTACCGAAATCTTGCCCCTTCCTCTTGGCGCTCTAATTTCTTGTTTGCAGTGAGGGCATTTAAAGTATTTATAATATCTTAATGATTTTATAATGTTGTATTTTTCTATAAGCCACGCTTTCGCGGGATTATAAAGCTTAAGAAACTTAAGGTTTTCTGTTTGCCTTGCTGATATATTTCTTGACATTGTTCTGTAAATACATGCAAAAAATATAATATAGGTGAATATGGTTACAATATGCCATTCGAATGCATTAGCTAAAAAAGTAAGTACCATTCCTAAAATCAGCAGCGATAGAGTCAGCTGATCAGAACCATATCTGCCGTTCATAAAATTTCTAAAACCATTCATTTTTTTCTCCTTCTATTCTCATATTTATGTAAACTTCCAAATGTTATGAAGTCTAACTTCACATGTCAACCTCTATTATTTTATTATCCAATTATATATTGAATCTTAAGAAAAAAACAGATTTATTTTTTCACGGGTATTCCGGTACTCCGGGTATGGGTATTAAAACGACATTTTGCAATAAAATGTCACCGGAAGGTCCGTCCCCTGAATTCCATGTTGATTTTAATGTTACATTATGTTAAAATTTTACATAAAGAAAACTAAGACATTAAAACCTATTGGGAGGGCGTAAATTTGAAAAAAGAACATTTGGAGATACTTGGCGGCTTTATAGGAATATTTCAAAAATTAATGACGGCTGATTTTAATATTGCTGTCAGTAATACTGAAAGAATTGTAGCTGCTTTGCCGGGCAAAACTATAGACCTTAATTTACGGAAGGGTGAAATATTAAAGGATGGCTCGGTAGCATTAGAGGCTATTTACGGTAAGAAAACGATTATAAGACAGGTCCCTCGCGAAGTATACGGAGTGCCTTATATGGGACGTGCCATACCGTTGTTTGACGGCAATGAAGTTATTGGCTGCATAATAGTTGCAGAATCATTGGATGCCAAGGAAAAGTTAATAAATATGGCTCAAAACTTATCAACCACAATCGAGCAAATTACTGCAGCTATGGAAGAAAATGCTTCGGGATTGGAAAAGGTAGCAAGCTTAAGTCATCAAATGGAACAAATTTCAGTGGTAAGCTTGGAATCTGTTAATGAAACGGATAAAATAGTTGACACAGTATACAATATAGCACGGCAATCAAAACTTTTGGGATTGAATGCATCAATTGAAGCAGCTCGTGCCGGCAATGCCGGAAAAGGTTTTAATGTTGTAGCCAATGAAATAAGGCAGTTAGCAGAAAACAGCACTGTTTCAACTAAAAGAATTACAGACATTTTAGAAAAATTAAAATCTGAAAATGAAAAAGTAAGCAAACAGAGCGAGGAATTAGCATCAGTCCTTGATGAAATAGCAGCTGCGACAGAAGAAGTCAGTGCTGCGATACAATCTTTATCGGGCATGTCGGGAGACTTGGTAAATATGGCTGAAAATTTAATATAATGGTAATAAGGAGTACGGTTAAAGGAACAAAAAAAATAATTATTGTAATTTGCTAAAGGTCATTGTATAATAATTATAATTATGAAAAGAGGAGGACATCATGAATAATAAAGTTGGAACTGAAAAATTTATTTTGAATAAGCAATCTAAATTCAGCAGTTCTGTGTCAAAAAACGGCATTTTTACGAATGATGGGAGAAGTGTGTCCATTTTTAGTATAATGCAGATAAATTGTATAAATCCATGATTAGTCCATAAGTAAACAGATTTCATTTAATGTGAGATTTTATTGCATTGCTTTTATAATATGTGACTCGGGATTTATTCTGAGTCTTTTTATATTTCGTTAAAAATCGGATACCTTTCTTCATAGCCTTTTAAAGATAAAAAAAGGCTTTTTTATTTGTAAAAATTAAAATTACTTGGAGGAATTATCTTGAATACAAAATTAAAACGAAATATATCAATAAGTTATGTATATAACTTTTTCCTGCAATTAAACATTACTTCGGCTATATGGGTTCTATATTTAGCTTTTAGAGGAATGTCGTTAATTGAGATAGGAATTTTGGAATCAATTTATCATATTACCGGATTACTCTTTGAGTTGCCTACCGGTGCTCTTGCGGATTTGTACGGGAGAAAGTTTTGTGTTGTACTCGGAAGAATAGTGGATATAATATCCTGCATTCTGATGATAACATCAAAAAGCTTTTTAGGATTTGCAATTTCTTTTATATTTAGCAGTGCTTCAATGAATTTAAATTCGGGAGCGGCAGAGGCGCTAATTTTTGACAGCTTAAAAGAGTTGGGTGAAGAGGATAATTATAAAAAAATATGGGGACAGTTAGCATTTGTAATGTCCATCGCACAAGGCACGGCAGTTTTATTGGGGGGGATATTAGCCGACAATAACTTCTTATATGCGTATATGCTCGGAGCTGTTATACAAATAATAGCCTTATTAATATCCTTTAATTTCAATGAGCCGCCCGTTGCTCAAGAATCTAATAATGGTAGGGTGCATGATAAACAAGAAAATGCCATAATAAAACAGGTCGTAACAAGCGTTAATGTGCTTAAAGGCAGAAAAGCAATTCTTTACACAATTATGTTTTCTGCCTTAGTAGGAAGTCTTCAAACCACAGTGTTTTTTTACAGTCAGCAGTATTTTTTTGATATGGGCTATACAACGACTGTGATTGCAATTATTTGTGCACTTGGAAGTTTAATTGAGGCAATAAGTTCAAAATATGCATATTGGTTTGAAAGCAAATTAAAGCTGAAAGGAACATTAATAGCTATATCATCGTTAAATATAACGGCGCTGACGGGATTGGCGTTTCTAAGCAAGCTTTCGGTATTTTTCTATATTTTGACTGCGGTTACGGGCGGCTTGGCTTTCACCATATTCAGTGATTATATAAATTCAGGCATACCATCGGAATACAGAGCAACAATATTGTCATTTGACAGTCTGTGCTTCAGTTTATTCATGATATTCATATTTCCATTTGTTGGTTTTATAGCTCAACATGTTGGCTTTTCCATAACATTTGGTGTGACGGCAATAGCTTACATCCCGGTAATGGTTTTTTTAATGAAAAAGTTAACAAAACACAGCAAAGAAAAATTAATGAACGAGAAAATTGTAATATTATAAATAATACTCGAAAATCATGGAAAAGTATTTTATTTAATAATTATTATATTAAGAGAGATAATAAATATAGTTTCAGGAATAAAGGAGCTGACATAAAATGGCTAAACAACAGAAGATTCATGAAACTAACGGTAATGTTAAAAATTCGGTATGCAGCAGTTTGGGAATCCATTCCTTTAACTTGATGACATCCTCGGAATATCCTGTATACGAATATTACCGGAATCAGAAAAAAGAATTAAGTCATGATAAGATATATAATCATGACCTGCTCTTTTAACTGAAAAAATGCGGCACTGACAGCAGTGCCGTATTTTGTATGCCCTAACCCCATTTTTTCAGGCGGTTTTCCTGAAAAAATGGCTGGTAGGTCAACCGCACAGAATTCCCAATTTATGCGACGTAAGGAGCAAATAAATTGGTGAATTCCCCTGCGTATGCCCTAACCCCATTTTTTCAGGCGGTTTTCCTGGAAAAATGGTTGGTAGGTCAACCGCACAGAATTCCCAATTTATGCGACGCAAGGAGCAAATAAATTGATGAATTCCCCTGCGTATGCCCTAACCCCATTTTTTCAGGCGGTTGACCTTAACTGTATCTGCTATTATTTTGTTGAATTTTGGGGCATCTTTTGTTACAATTATATATAATAAAGAAAACGGGGAGTTTACTATGGCACAGCTTTATTTCAGATACAGCACCATGGGTGCGGGCAAGAGTATAGAAGTTCAAAAGGTTGCATTTAACTATGAGGAAAGAGGACAAAATCCATTAATATTTACTTCATCATTAGATAACAGATATGCTGATTCAGGAGTTGTTGCATCAAGGATGGGTCTTTGCAGAAGAGCTTTATCCGTTAGCGACGAGATGAATATTTATGATGTTGTGAAGGAATATAATGATTTATTCGGTGTTGATGCTGTGATAGTTGATGAAAGCCAATTCTTAAAAAAGCACCATGTGGAGGAGCTTACGGATATAGTCGATGAATTAAATATACCTGTTATGTGCTATGGGTTGAGAGCCGATTTCAGAAATGAACTGTTCGAGGGTTCATACTGGCTTTTGGCATTAGCCGATAAAATAGAGGAAATTAAAACTATTTGCTGGTGCGGTAAGAAAGCATTGACTAACGCTCGTATTGTGGATGGCAAGGTAGTATATACCGGGGAGCAAATTTTTATAGGGGGCAATGAAAGTTACATACCTCTTTGCCGAAAACATTATAAACAAGGGAAGGTTATGCCATACAAGGAAAAAAGCGAAGACTTGATAATCAGGTATGAGAAACTAAAAAAGAACAATAAGTAGAAAATCAGGAGGTTATTATCTTGAGGTATAAAATTAATGCAGTTTTTTTCAGTGCAACAGGTACGACTAAGAAGACAGTAAAATGGTTAGCGGATGAATTAGCAAAAAATTTTGATGAAAGAACAATTAATTTTAAGGACTTTACCATTCCCTCCGGAAGAGAAGAATCCTTATATTTTACCGATGAGGATATAGTAATAGTTGGAGTACCTGTGTATGCAGGCAGAGTACCTAATGTATTATTGAATTATCTTAGCAATGTAAGGGCTGATGGAGCAAAGGCTGTTCCGGTAGTACTTTATGGTAACAGGAATTATGACGATGCGCTGATTGAGCTTAAAAACATACTTAAAATGAATGGCTTCAATGTTATAGCGGGAGGAGCCTTTATAGGAGAGCATTCATTTTCTGAAATTTTGGCAAAGGGCAGACCTGATGAAAAGGATTTAAAGAAAGTCAGTGATTTTGCCAAGAAAATTTACTTAAAAATATCTTCAGGAAATGAACAAGAACCTGAAATACCCGGAAATAAGGACTTCAGACCTTACTATAGGCCAAAGGATAAAAACGGAAGTCCTGTTGATATTCGGAAGGTTACACCTAAAACTAATGATAGTTGTACCGATTGCAAGCTTTGTGTATCCGTCTGCCCCATGGGCTCCATTGATTATGACGATGTTGCAAAGCTAAACTATATTTGCATTAAATGCGGTGCCTGCATTAAAATTTGTCCTGTTAGTGCAAAATACTATGATGATGAAAATTATTTAAAGCATAAATATGAGTTAGAAATCGAATTTGCAGAAAGAAAAGAACCCGAAACATTTTTATAAGAAAGGATATTGCCATAGCTGTCGGCAATGAAAAAGCATGCAGAGCGGTAGACATGGCCAATAACCGCAATCCTATTTCAATCATTATTCCATGCCACAAAGTAATCGGCAAAAATGGAAAGTTAGTTGGATACGGAGGAGTCATAGGTATAAAAGAATACTTATTAAAATTAGAAAGCGGCAATTTATAAAGCTTTCAAAAGGGGACAAATAATTTATATGGAATATTAGGAATAAAAAGGAACTTCCTGTCTATAATAATATTGATAGGAGGTTTTTTCCATGGATGATATTCAAAGAAAAATCAGTTTAAAAAGTATTTTTGAGAATTTTAAAATAAAAAAAGAGTCTTCAAAGGATGAAGCATTCAATAATATTGAAAATGCAAAAAAAGAATGGGAAGATGCTAAAAATATTTTTGAAAATGTTTCACAGCCTGACTTGGTGGATTATGCCATCTATAAGGTTGAAGCTGCTGAGCAAAAATATATTTATCTTTTAAAACAATATAAGGATAATAATTTTAACTGACATTATAAACTTTTAAATAAACTGTAAATTGCTTAGGGTTACGCTACATTTATAAGTGACTGCCCATATAAAGGGGGACATTTCTTTAAGGCTTGACATATAGCTTCCTTAAAGGTGTGCCCCCAATCCTCCGCATTAAATTAATTCTTGATCTAAAGATTTGAATATCTCGGAACAAAAGAATTCCTCCAATGTTATTTCAAACCCATCACAAATTTTTTTAATTAAAACAATTCCGATATCCTTTCGATCACTGTTGAAAACGCTGTAAACGGTAGACGGTGTAATGCCTGATAAGTTTGCAAGCTTATTTACCGCCATTCCCCTGTCATTGCAAATTTCATCAATCCTGTTTATTACAGCCTCTTTTACAAACATGATATCACCCCCAATTAGATACAAATTATGAAGTTATTGTATCATATTTTCGTTAAAACGTATACGCCATGACGTATAAAATTTATAATATTACAGAACTACTTATAAAGTAACGATATCAAAAATCTATTGTCGCTAAAATTGAGTAATTATAATATTTGTGAATACATATTTATAAGTTGCACTTAGTATTTGATTTTTTTCCGTATAAATGTTAAAATAGTTAAAATATTTAGAAAGAGTGATGATATGTCAGCAATTAATACAGCACAGACTATTGATAAAAAAGACAAGCTGTACGAATTGGATTATATGAGATTTATTGCATGCTTTGCGGTTATGGTAGTTCATATAACAGCAACGGGAGCTGAATACATACATGGAAGTTTTCCGTATATTTTGATGCTATTGATAAACAGAAGCTTAAAGTTTACTACACCTGTTTTTATTTTTTTAAGCGGAGTGACAAGCTTCTACAGCTACAGTTATAAAAATAATAAGTTAAAATATTTTGATTTTCTTAAAAAGAGACTTTCAAAGGTACTTATTGCTTATTTTATTTGGTGTATTATTTATTATGCGGCTTATATTCGCATGGGATATTATGTAATGGATATTAAGTTTCTCATTAAAGGTATTTTGCAGGGAACAATGTCATATCATTTATATTTTGTAATAATAATTGTACAAATGTACATTGCAGGTCCCATATTTTATTTTATATTGAAAAATTCTGAAAAGAAGATACCAATACTGATATTTGCCGGTATAATAACATATCTTAGCGCTGAATTCATAAGATTTGATTTATCTGACAGATTATTTTTAAAATACATGGTTTTTTATATGTTGGGTATCTTTGTAACCATGGAATACAATAATTATTTAACATGGATTAAGAAAAATAAAATGCTTATTATTTCGGGGTATATGATAATTGGTATAATTTATACTGTTGCTTCATATTACAATTCGGTGTTTACTACTCTAATTTGGTTTATATTCTCGTCAATTTCTATATTGTTTGTATATTCAGTCGGTTTATTGATGGAGGATAAGTTAAAAAACATTTACAGCTTTATAAAGGTATTCGGACAAAGCTCCTACTATATATATTTAATGCATCCATTGATTTTGACAATTATGATTAGATATGCCGAAAATAATTTCTTGTCGGTTAGCAATAAAATACTTTTTTATACGTTTACGGTAATACCAATTACGGTAATTTCCTGTTTAGCATTCACAATAATAAGGAATAAACTAAAGAAACCAAAAAAGGCAGCTGCAAAAGCCAATTAATGATGAAATTCTTCGTGCAAAGCTACCGGAATGACGCCGGTGGGGACATTCCTTCTAACCGCAGTGATTAACCTATGGTAAAAGGTGTGCCCCCATACCTTATAACCTATTTAATTGCTTTTTTCGTATTCCTGCATTGCTTTTAATGTTTCTTCCAGCAAATAATCTAATTCCCAATCCAACATTTCAGCGCCGGTTTTTATAGCTTCTCTCGAACAGCCTGCAGCGAAGCTTACTGTTTTGAATTTTTTCTTTAAGGACTTAAGTTCCATATCCAATGTGCTCTTTGAAGGACGCATAAGCGCTGCCGCACCTATTAAACCTGTCAGCTCATCTGTTGCAAACAGTATTTTTTCCATAGTGTGCTCCGGCTTTATTGTTACATCTGTAAGTCCGTATCCATGACTTGCAGCGGAATTTATAATCTTTTCGTCTACTCCGTTTTGAGACAAGATTTCCTGCATTTTTACACAATGCTCATCAGGATACATTTCGAAGTCAATATCATGCAGGAGTCCTACGATTCCCCAAAATTCAGCCTCATCTCCAAAACCCAATTTTTCTGCGAAATACTCCATTACGAAACTTACTGTATCAGCATGCTGCAGATGAAATTCATCCTTGTTGTATGCTTTCAGCAATTCCCATGCTTTTTCTTTAGTAATTTTATTCATAAGATCCCTTCCTTATATTGTTTAATTATATAATTTTAACTTATTTGACATAACATGTCTATATCAAATAAATTTTATTTTATATTGACAAATAATTTTCATAATGTTAATATAATGCATCATTACTGATTTTACAATATAAGATTTGAATTTATACTGCCTTAAAGGTGACATATGTTGTGTATATTAATAAAAATGCATTTGTTTGTTAATTATTATTTAAATTGATTTTTGTGAAATATTATGCTATAATTTCGGAGTAGAATTATGAAAGATATCAACAGGGTTCAATCCATAGACAGGGCAGTGGCAATTTTGGAATGTTTTAGTGAAGAAAAAAAGGAACTTAGATTGTCGGAAATTTCTGAGAAATTAGATTTAAACAAGAGCACTGTTCATGGAATTATTACAACTCTTAAGTATCACGGGTTTATCTCTCAGGATGAAGAAACTCAAAAATACAAGTTAGGAATACGGTTTATTGAATTTGGAGACTTAGTTACAAATTCATTAAATATCAGAAATGCAACATTGTCCGTTATAGATGAAGTATGTGGTAAAATTGAAGAAACAATTCATGTGGCAATACTTGACGGATTAGATATTGTTTGGATAGAAAAGAAGGAATGCAACAAATCAATAAAAACTTCAACAAAAATCGGAGCCAGACTGCCGGCATATACAACAGCAGATGGGAAAATAATTCTATGCTATCAGGACAAAGATAAAATTAATAATTATTTACCGAAAAGGATTCCGAAGTTTACACCCAATACAATTACCGGTAAAGCCGGCTTCATTAAGAGATTAGAAGAAGCAAGGAAAAATGGATACATCATTGACAATGAAGAATTTGTTGAAGGAATAAAATGCGTAGCGGCGCCTATCTTTGATCACGAAGGAAATGTAAGGTTTAGTTTAAGCACAACAGGTCCGGCTTTCAGAATGACTGAGGAAAAAATTGAAGAATTAGTTATTATAATTACAGAAGCAGCAAATGAAATATCGCGCAGAATCGGATATAAAGGGTAAATTTAGGATTGTTGGGAAACCAGATCCTTTTAAAAACGACATATGTCAGAACGCGGTTTGATAATGCTGAACGAAAATCATAAAAATTTAATATCTTTATGTAATTAAATGTTGACTAATGTAACACAATTTGTTAATATTGTACCGAATATAAATACAAGGTTATAAACGGCGCAAAGCCGATTATATATAATTTAAGATTTTATGGAGGATGTAATGAAAAGATTATTAGCAATATTGTTGATCGTAGCTATGTCCATATTTGCTTTTGTAGGATGCGCTAAGGATCAACCGGAGGTTCAAACACCGGTAACAGAAGAACCTAAAACAGAAGAACCTAAGGAAGAGGAACCAAAGGAAGAAGAACAAAAAGAAGAAGAACCACTGGCTGAAGGTGCTGTTAAAACAGGATTGGCAGTTGTATCATCTATAGAGAAATCAAAAGATGCAGGCGAAAAAGATGGAGTAGCACAAACAGATTCAGTAATTGTTGCAGTAACTATTGACAAGGACGGAAAAATAGTGCAAACTGTAATAGATACTGCACAAACCCAAATTGGATTCAGTAAGGAAGGTAAAATTTTGCCTGATTTAAACACTGTATTTAAATCTAAACAAGAACTAAAAGAAGAATACGGAATGGGCAAAGCTTCAACAATTGATAAAGAATGGTATGAACAAGCTAATGCTTTGGCTGAATATGTAAAAGGTAAGACTGTTGAAGAAGTAAAAGGTATTGCTGTTGATGAATCAGGAGTTCCGACAGAGGCTGACTTAGTTTCTTCAGTAACTATTAAAATAAATCCTTATAAAGAAGCTATTGAAAAGGCTGTGACGAATGCTCAGAATTTAGGTGCTGATGCTTCTGACAAATTAGGATTGGGAGTTGTGACTACAATCGCTAAATCCAAAGATGCAACAGCTGATGCTGCTGGACTGGCTCAAGCTTATACAACATATACCGTAGCAACATTTGATGCAGACGGAAAAGTAACAAGTGCCATAATAGACGCATCCCAGGCTAACGTAAACTTTGACGCATCAGGTAAAATCACCTCAGATTTAACTGCTGCACCTATAACTAAGGTTGAGTTAGGCGAAGGGTACGGAATGAAAAAGGCTTCAGCGATAGGCAAGGAATGGTATGAACAAGCAGATGCATTTGCAGGATATGTTATAGGTAAGACTGTTGAAGAAATAAAAGGCATAGCTGTAGATGAAACCGGTCATGCTACCGAAGAAGACTTAGTATCTTCTGTTACAGTCGGAATCGAAGACTTCCAAAGCAATTTCGAAAAAGCATTCAAAAATGCAAATATGTAATAATCATTTTGGGGGCAGATAACTGCCCCTTTGTTTTTAAGAGGTGAAAATTGATAAAGAAAATTATTTCCATAATACTGTTGATTTTGATTTTAATTAGTTTAACTGCTTGTGGCGAAAAAGAACTTACTCGATATGAATCGGAATTCATAATGCTATTTGATACTGCGACAAGAATAGTCGGATTTGCAGAAAGCAAAGAAGAGTTTACGGAATATTCTCAAATTATTTATGATAACTTGAAGGAATATCATCAGCTTTATGATATTTATAACGATTATGAGGGTATAAACAATATTAAGACCATCAATGATAACGCAGGAATAAAGCCTGTCAAGGTAGACAAAAGAATAATTGATTTGCTTAAATTCTCAAAGGACTTATATGGGAAAACAAATGGTCAGACAAATATTGCCTTTGGTGCCGTATTAAAAATTTGGCATGAATACAGAACTTTAGGAATAGAAGATCCTGATAATGCAGCCCTTCCTTCCGAAGAGGAGTTAAGAAATGCATCCGCACATACCAATATTGAAGATATAATTATCGATGAAGAACTTTCAACGGTTTTTTTGAAAGATCCGATGATGAGTCTTGATGTCGGTGCAGTAGCAAAGGGATATGCAACTGAACAGGTGAGCAAGACGGTAAGAGACAGCGGAATGACTTCGGGATTATTGTCGGTCGGAGGAAATATACGAGCCATAAATAATAATGTTAACACAAAGGAGCCATGGAATGTGGGAATTCAAAATCCCGATTCCGGAGCAGGGCAATCAGTTTTGGAAATAGTTAAATTAGATGATAAGTCCTTGGTAACAAGCGGCGATTATGAAAGATATTATACGGTGAATGGTGAAAAATATAATCATATAGTAGATCCTGACACATTGTTTCCTTCAAAATATTTTACTTCCGTATCCATAATATGCGAGGATTCAGGTATTGCTGATGCTCTTTCAACGGCAGTGTTCAGCATGCCTTTTGAAGAAGGACTTGAACTTATAAATTCTATACCTGAAACTGAGGCAATGTGGATTTACGGCGATAGAACAGTAAAATACAGCGATAATTTTGAAAGCTTTATCAAAAAATAGCCCATGGCTTTTGATTGACACTAATTGAATAATATTATAGAATAAATAAGCAATCATACCATAGATTGCTTATTTATATTATAAAGGTATAGGGACACTTAAATAGACATAAGAGTAAGATTTTTAGAGCAATGTCCCCGAGGTAAGGTATTTATGAATAAACAGTCGGATTTAAAAATAATATATTCTCATGCTAAAGGATTTGTGAAGTTTTTCTATATATCTGCCGCCGCAACAATACTTAAGGTTGCTGCGGGCTTTGCCGCACCTCAGGTTATAAGATTTACCGTAGACTCTGTTATTGATGATATCCCCATTGATTACATAAGACCGGTTATGAATATGATAGATACTGCGGGCGGCATAGAATTTTTAAAGGAAAATATATGGATATCAGCAGTTTTAATATTGATTTTAGCTGTTATTACAGGAGTAAGCGACTATATAGGAAGAATAACAGCTGCCAAAGGAACAGAGGGCATTATAAAAAATATAAGGGACAAATTATTTGAACATATACAAAGGCTGCCTTACAGCTGGCATATTAAAAATCAAACAGGAGATATAATACAAAGAGCGACATCGGATGTGGAGGTTGTTCGTACTTTTATAAGCACTCAATTGGTTGAAATGTTCAGAACAGTCATGCTTGTTATAATATCGCTGATTTTAATGTTTTCAATGAATTTAAAGCTTTCTTTGGCGGTCTTGATATTTATACCGGTTGTAGTTTTATATTCCTCAATTTTTTATGGCATATTGTCAAGAAAGTTTTTGGTTGCAGACGAAGCAGAGGGAGAACTTTTTACTGCAATTCAGGAAAATCTGACAGGAGTGCGTGTTGTAAGAGCTTTTGGAAGAGAAAAATATGAAATTGAAAAATTCTCCCAACGAAATAATAATTTTTCCGATTTATGGGTTAAGCTTGGATATCAATTGGGATATTACTGGGGAATCGGTGATTTGGTAACAAGTACACTTCTTATAACCATTGTTGTGTATGGTACTCATTTTGCTGTAAATGATGCAATAACGCTGGGAGAGTTTATGGCATTTGTATCTTATACCGCAATGATTGCATGGCCTCTTCGAAGCTTTGGAAGAATTTTAGGAGAGCTTAGCAAGACTAAGGTTTCTTTGAAAAGAATTTGTGAAATATTAAGAGAGGCTGAGGAATCGGACAGCCCGGATTCCGTGACGCCGGATATTCATAAAGATATTGAATTTAAAAATGTTACATTTAATTATGGCGGAGAAAATTCCGTAGTCAAAAATATCAGTTTTACCATAAAAGCAGGGAGCACATTTGCTATATTGGGAGGTACCGGCTCGGGAAAAACAACGCTCATGCATCTTTTAAACCGTTTGTATGACCTGCCTGAACATATGGGAAGCATTACAATAGGCGGTGTGGACATAAGAAACATTAAAAGAGAATATTTAAGAAAGAATATAGGAATGGTGCTGCAGGAGCCCTTCTTATTTTCACGCACCATCAAGGAAAATATAGCAATAGTCGATTCTGATGCTTCTATGGATGAAATTAAGAATGCCGCATCAATTGCTCGAGTTGACGAATCAATCGAAGAATTTTCAAAAGGTTATGGTACAATTGTAGGGGAAAGAGGGGTAACATTGTCGGGAGGACAAAAGCAAAGAGTAGCAATAGCCCGTATGCTGCTTCAAAAGACGCCCATTATGGTATTTGATGACTCGTTGTCTGCCGTAGATGCCGATACCGATGCAAAGATTCGTTCCTCTCTCAAAGCTAAAAAAGGAAGCTCAACAACTATTTTAATATCTCATCGCATTACCACCTTAATGGAATCCGATACAATTTTAGTCTTGGATAAGGGAGAAGTATCCGATATGGGAACACATGAAGAATTAATAAACAGAGATGGTATCTATAAAGACATTTTTAATGTTCAGATGAATTTATCGGAGGATATTTAGAATGAATTATTATGAGGAAGAAAGCTACAAATCCTTTAATATAAGACCATGGTTGAAATTAGGGAGATTTTTTAAACCATATACAAAGAATATAATCGGCATTATTTTATTAATGCTGCTTACTGCCGCCATGGATTTATCCATTCCCTTATTTCAAAAATATGCAGTGGATAATTTTATAGTAAGAAAAACTACGGCAGGTATAAATAGTTTTATTGCTCTTTATATAACAGCTTCAGTAATAATGGCTTTATCCGTAACTGTATTTGCACGTATGGCAATAACTGTCGAAATGCATATAGGAATGGATTTGAGGAAGGAAATATTCGTGCATCTTCAAAACCTTTCGTTATCATATTACAATACGACACCTGTCGGTTATATAATGGCAAGAACCTTAAGCGATACAAATAAAATCGGAACCATGATCGCATGGGGATTGGTGGATGTATTTTGGTCATTTGCCTATGTAATAGGTGCTTTTATTGCAATGTTTTTACTGAATGTAAGATTAGCTTTAATTGTAATATTAGTAATTCCGGTTATGGCAATTATAACTGTTTATTTTCAAAATAAACTTTTATTAACTAGCAGAAAATTAAGAAAAGTAAATTCAAAAATGACGGGAAGCTTCAATGAGGGAATATCGGGTGCAAGAACATCCAAAACATTGGTAATTGAAGAAAAAAATCAGATGGAATTTAAAAATATAAGCGGTGAAATGAAAGCGTCAGCTATCAGATATGCAAGGCTTAACGCTTTATATATTCCTATAATTGTATTCTTTGGCTCTGTATTGACAGCCTTGGTATTGGCAAAGGGAGGAAAGTTAGCAATGGAACAACTTATTCAAATTGGAACACTTTCTGCATTTCTTTCCTATGCAATCAATATATTCGAGCCTATTCAGCAGTTGGCAAGGACATTTTCTGAAGTGATATCGCTGCAGGCTAATATTGAAAGAGTTACGGATTTATTGGAGAAGGAGCCTTTGATAAAGGATCGTGACGATGTTGTCGAAGTTTACGGAGATAATATAAATCCGAAAAAAGAAAACTGGGAAGAAATATCGGGAGAAATTGAATTTAAAAATGTTTCCTTTAAATATCCGGACGGGGATGAGGAGGTTTTAAACAATTTCAATCTTCATATTCCTGCAGGTACAAATGTTGCCATTGTGGGAGAAACGGGAGCCGGAAAAAGCACCCTTGTCAATCTTGCATGCAGATTTTTCGAGCCTACGGAAGGCGAAATACTGATAGATGGCAGAGATTACAGGGACAGGTCCCAGCTTTGGCTTCATTCCAACATAGGCTATGTTCTGCAAAATCCTCATTTGTTTTCGGGTACAATCAAGGAAAATATCAGATATGGAAAGTTGGATGCCACAAATGAAGAAATAACGGAAGCTGCTAAAATTGTTTCGGTTGATACCATAATCGACAAATTGGAAAAAGGTTACGACAGTCAGGTAGGAGAGGGAGGAGACAGACTTTCTACCGGGGAGAAGCAGCTTATATCAATAGCAAGGGCAATATTGGCAAACCCTAAAATATTTATTTTAGATGAAGCTACATCTTCCATAGACACACATACGGAAAGACTTATTCAAAAAGGAATCGAATATTTGTTAAAAGGCAGGACATCCTTCATAATTGCACACAGACTTTCGACAATTAAAAAGGCGGATATAATTTTAGTGGTTAATGACGGCAAAATAATTGAACAGGGAACACATAAGGAATTAATAACTAAAAGGGGACATTATTACAATTTATACACAAAGCAATTTGAAGAGGAAAAAACTCTCGACATTCTCAAATAGTGCAAAAGCGCACGGCAAATAATTACATTGACACATGTTTTGAATTATGTTATTATTTTTATGCTGTGCTACATGGGGAGGCAGCGGTGCCCTGTACTTGCAATCCGCTACAGCAAGGTGGAATTCCCTCCTTAGAGGCTTACATTGTGAGGTCTGACTTTAATAAGTGGCGTTGATAACTTGGTCTTGCGCAACAAAAACCTATGAACCCTGCCAGGTCCGGAAGGAAGCAGCAGTAAGTAGATCCTTTTGTGTGACGCGAGGGTGCCGGGTTTGAGCTAACT
>ENA-UOOE01001101-UOOE01001101.1-fermentation-metagenome-genome-assembly--contig:-NODE-1101-length-23761-cov-331.622037_pt1 | contig 23761 bp, 26 predicted proteins | sample MGYA00245776_ERZ724021 | MGnify/ENA primary metagenome ERZ724021 (study PRJEB28704, sample SAMN03018321) | fermentation metagenome | biome: anthropogenic terrestrial biome; feature: soil... | reverse complement strand
AAGGATTATCCTAAAGGATTATCCTAAAGGATTATCCTAATAGTGCCGTTCAATAGCCTAATAAACCTCAATAACCTCAACTATCGTCCATTCATTCATCCTTGTAACATAACCACCAGTCGTAGCATTTGTACTCATCTTTACGTGTTCTTGCTGTTTCAACATCGGCTGGAGGTGGAATTATTGTTCCCTTACCTATTAACTCATTTTCAGGCCAGTTTGCAGGGACTGCAACCCCTTCATGATCAACCTTGTGCAGTCCTTCCACCATTCTGAGTATTTCATCCATGTTGCGCCCGAGTTCCTGAGGATAGTAAAGTATGGCCCTTATGATTCCCTCAGGATCCACTATGAACACTGCTCTGACTGTGTTGGTTGCTTTGGCTGGATGTATAAGTCCTAAAGTATGTGCAATTTCTCCAGTGTCTGCGATTACTGGAAATTCTATTTTTGTGTCCACATTTTCTTCCATCCATTCTATCCATTTGAGGTGTGAGAAAACCTGGTCAACACTGAGCCCTATGAGCTCACAGTTGAGTTCTCTGAACTTGTCGTACCTCTTCTGAAATGCAACGAATTCAGTTGTGCAGACTGGAGTGAAATCTGCAGGATGGCTAAAGAGAACGAACCATTTTCCCCTAAATACCTTGGGCAGTTTCATCATACCTTGGGTTGTTTTAACCTCCATTTTTGGAAATTCATCACCTATCAATGGCATTCCTTTACCTTCCTTTTTAATACGCCTTAATTCGTACACCTTTTCCCCCATTTTTAACCCCCAAAATCTTTATATTTAATATTAAGATACTTATCTTTATTAATTATATTTATTATTTATTTCAGTTTTAATCTGAAAAGATCGTGCAAACCCTAAAATTTATATCAGGCCTTAAAAATAAGATTTTGTGTTAAAATAAAAGTTCATTAATTAATACACATTAATAAAAAACATTTTTTTCTTTTTTTCAAGGAGCGTGTGAGGTTTCCTTTTGAAATTTGAATATTAAAGCTATTGAATCTCTAAAAAAATAAGTCCCATAAAAATTACTAAAAAACTAAAAAGCTACTGAAAAAAGGGGGAACAAGATGAAAAATTAAAAAAATAAAGAGTTTAAATTAAATTTGCATCTCGTTCTTATTCCGATTTTGCTGGAGGATTGTAAACCCTTTTTGCAAGTTCAGAATCCAACATGAACATTCCACCTGGAGCATCTCCCATCAATTTGAGTTTTCGGAGCACTCCACTTGCAGATTCTTCTTCTTCAACCTGTTCAGCCACAAACCACTGAAGGAAGTTGTTTGTTGCATGATCAGATATTGAGACTGCAAGATCCACGAGTTTGTTTATGAGACCCGTCACCATCTGCTCGTGCTCATAGACATGTTCAAAAACTGCTAGATCTGATTCCCACTCTGTTGGAGGCGTATTTATCTGTGTGAGTGTGATTTTTCCTCCTCTTTGAGCAAGATAATCATAGAACTTCATTGCGTGTGCAAGTTCCTCCTGCGCCTGAACCCTCATCCAGTTTGCAAAACCTGCCATGTCCTTAGATTCAAAATATGCAGCCATGGACAGATACAGATATGAAGAGTAAAGCTCTGCATTTAACTGGCTGTTCAGGGCATCCTGCATTTTTTCTTCCATTAAAAGACCTCCCTTTATGAATGGATTGAATTTAAAAAATAAAAATAAGATTATTATTCTAGTTCATTGAACATTTCCTTTCCAACTCCGCAGAGGGGACATACCCAGTCCTCTGGAAGATCTTCAAAGGCTGTTCCTGGTTCAATATCTGCATTTGGATCTCCCTCTTCAGGGTTGTACACGTATCCACAGGCTGTGCATATGTATTTTTTCATTTAACATCCTCCTTTTTCAAAGCATTTTTTTCAAGCTACGAATTCAAATGTTAAAAAAACCGTTTAATTCTATTGTCACATCCTACTTAAAAGCTTTCTTTATTTGTTCCCCATGTTCTCAATTAAAATAAACATGCTTCTTCTAACTTTTTAAGATATGAACTCAGTTTATTGGTACGAACCTGTTGATTCCCGCTCCACACTGTGGGCAGTGCCAGTTGTTTGGCAGGTCTTCAAATGGTGTTCCGGGTGGGGTATTGGTTCTTGGTTCACCTACTTCAGGGTCGTATATATAACCACAGGCTTTACATTTGTACCTTTTCATTTAAACCACTCCTCAAGTTTTTAATTTTAAAAAAGTTTAAGGAAGTTCTATATTTTTAATAACTATTGACCTATTTACCATAATAATCTTTTCGTTTCCATTAACCTCAGATATTTTAATCTCCAAATGAACAATTTGAAGGGGATTGAGGTTAAGTGTGATCTGAGAGAACGCTTAAAAAACTAATTTTATACCAATAGAAAAAAAGAAGCAAAAAAATAATTCAACAATGCAAATGCAGATATAAACTCAGTGAACACCTTAACTATAAAAGGATTTGATACTGTAAAAAATTTTTTTTATAATGGATTTAAATGGATTGTGGTAGCTTTCACAAAGGGTTCCTCTTTGTTTTTTATTCTTGTGATTCATAAAGAAGATCAAAGTAGAGCATTTCAGTGATTCTCCAGGGAGGTGTTGAAAGTTTCCCATATTACCTTCACATCAATAGATAACAAGTTTAAAACAGAGTTATACACTAAAATCCAAGTAAAATACCCTGATGTAAAAATTAATAATGATGATATCTTCATTGAAGAAGACAATGAAACTATTGGAATAATGGAACTTATAGAAGCAGCTCAGAAACCAAATGAACATCAAACAATCCATTATGAAGTAACAGATGAAACTAAAGCTAAATATACAGTGAACACTAAGAGGGATTTTGATGTGGCAATAAACCTCATCAAGCTCATAAATTCACTGACCAACCTAACCAGGAAACGATACATCGTTGCATAAAAATTATTTTCAACAAGCCTATCCTCCCACGGTTGGTTCGCCCATTCTGTGGGATGCCTATATCTATTTTTACGTTAGTATTTCTAGTTTCAGTGATTCATCCCCTGAGTTTCACAAGTTGGATGATCATCTAACAACTTCCCAATCTTCAATTTCGCCATTAAAAATTCTAAAAACAGGATTCGGAAGAATTTCATCAAGTTCTCGGAGTTTTCTGTACATTGAGATATTTCTCAGCTTCAATTTCTTTTTCAGATGCTTGAACTCGTATTCCATCTGTCCAGAGCTTACAGGAATCTGATACTGAATAAATTCATCCCCTATTTTCTCCCTTTTGAAGCTGTAACCCCTTCTCTGGGATTCTAAGTAAACCTGATAGAGGTAAGTATCTATTGCTTTTAAAGGTTCATCCTGAATTTTAAACCTTTGAAGTTGAGGATGGTTCATGTAACCCTTTGTTTTACCCATGAGAACTGCTCTTGCAAGCAATCCTTCCCTCCAAAGGGCCACAATTCCCTTGGAATCCATGTACTTTGGGTGTAAACTCCACAACCTCATGAAAACCATTCCCCAGAACGACTTAATTTAATAATGCAAAAAAATAAAAGAGATCAACCCAAGAAAATTGGAAATTTAAGATTATCCATCTATTTCACGATTAAAACTGGTACTTTAACTGTTTTCAGGGTGTTCTCTGCAACACTGCCCATTAAAAGTTTTTCAAGCCCAGTTTTTCCATGGGTACCAATGACGATTATGTCCGCATCTGCCTTTTCAACTATCTTCTCCATGTCACGTGTTGGACTTCCAACTATAAGTATTTCATCAACCTGAACACCATTATCCCTTCCCTTTTCCTGTACCTGATTTAACACAGTTTTTCCTTCCTCTTCCAGGACTTCAAAGGGATATATGAGTTTATCATCGATCACGTGAACTGCTGTGACCCTTGCACCGAATTTTTTTGCCATTTCTATTGCAATATCTGCTGCTTTGTCTGCAAATTTTGAACCATCAGTTGGAACCATTATGTTTTTAAACATCAAAAACCACCTCTTTTATTCAACCCTTCTTAGATGATCTCCCACAACGAAGTTAACACCACCAAGGTGCATCACAGGTTTCATCCTTTCAACATCAAGCAGTTCTTCCTTCAGGGCATCTGAAGCTGCATCTGCATGGATGATTTCACCAACGATTAGTTTATGGTCCCCTGAGTCCTTGATCCAGTGGACCTTGCACTCCATGTGAGCTATGCACTCTGCTATCTTTGGAGCTGAAACCTTCAGGGATTCCATTTGGGTTAAACCTGATTCTTCTATTTCACTAACACCGTATGGGAATTTTTCACCGGTTATCCATAGTTTTTCAAGGATTGCTTCGTTTGGAATGTTCACAACGAATTCTCCTGTTTCCTCTATGTTCTTGTAGGTGTGGTGGCTTGGTACCGATGCAAATGCAACAAGTGGGGGGTTAACTGAAACCGGCATTGTGAAGGAGAATGGTGCTGCATTGGATTCTCCCTTGCTGTTGGCTGTTGATACGATTATGGTTGGTCTTGGTGCCAGTACCCTGTAGGCCTTTTCAGTTTCCAGATCATTAAATTCCATATTAAACACCTGCCATCTGTTTTTTCAGTTCATCAAAATCCTTAAGGTAATCTGCCTTGCATCTAATTACAAACTCGTCACATAATTCATGTGGATCACCATCCATGACTAGGTCTCCGTCTTCCATCATGATGGCTCTTGTTGTGACCTCTTCAATGAAGTCCACATGGTGGCTCACCATGAGTATGGTGGTGTTGAATTCTTTGTTTATTCGTTTGAGTGAATTTGAAACTGTTCTGAGGGTTATAGGATCCAGATCTCCGAAGGGTTCATCGAGGATTAGAACATCTGGTTTTGATGCTAAAATCAGTGCAAGGGTTGCTCTGACCTTCTGACCACCTGATAATTCGTACGATTTTCTGTCAAGAATTTCAAGGGGTAGATCAAGGGCTTCAAAGACTGGTTTTGCATATTTTTTAACTTCACTGTCTGGAAACCTTGGGAATAGGTCTTCAAGTATCTCTGGAGACAGGCCTATCTTTTCAAGTCTGAACTTGGCCTCGTGCTCTGGAAGATCCGTTAACTGGTACAATATATCAAGAACCTTGTCGTTTATTTCAAGTTCTTCTGCCTTTTTCTTAGCTTCTCCAACAACGTTTTCCCCTTTTATACCAAGTCTTGAGGCTATCTGACTTCGAATACTTGCGTAGTGTGTTAGGGAAAATTCCTGGTGCATGAATCCCATTTTACGTCTTATTCCCATTCTTTTAACACCAGGTTCCTGCATGTTTATCCAATCACCGTCGAGTTTGAAGAAAACTTCTCCTGCATCTGGAGCATCGATACCTGCAATCATCCTGAGAAGAACAGTTTTACCAGCCCCACTTGGTCCTATGAGCGATACTACTTCTCCTTCCCTCACCTGGAAGTTGATATCCTTGATTTCAAGGACGTTACCACCCTTTATAAGGAAGAACCTTCTCTCAAGGTCTTCAACTTTTATGACAGGTTCGCCTACAGTTTTCAGATCCCTTGAAGGTTCGGTTGCGTCCATTTCACTAATGAATTCCTTGATGATCTCATCTGGAGATCCTTCATCCTTTATTTTACCATTTTCCATGAGTATAAGGCGATCTGAAAGGTATTTGTGAACTTCTGGAAGATGTGAAACCAGTATAACTGTAACACCCATCTTTTCGTTGATATTTTTTATTGCATCAAGTATTTCCTGCTTGGTTTTTGGGCAGGACATGGTTGCAGGTTCATCAAGGAGAAGTACCTTGGGTTTTTTTGCAAGCTGTCTTGCCATGATAAGGCGTTGTTTTTCACCGCCACTTAGAACCGGTGCGAAGTGGTTGGCCTTGTGATCCAGTCCAACCACCTTAAGTATCTCCATTGCCTCTTCGCCAAATTCTTCATAGGAGTATTCATAATCAGCCAGGGCTTCATCACCATACCTTTTACCGTACAATTTCCTTATAACATTCATAATGGCTGTTTCAGACCATAATCCGAAGGATCTCTGGAGGTGTATTGCAGTTGCATGGCGGAGCTTCCTTGAGTAGTAGGATGTTGAATCGTGTGCAACCTTAAAATCATCCATAACTATTTCACCGCTGTCAAATGGTTCCACACCCCTTAATATCCTAAGAAGGGTGCTTTTTCCTGAACCACTCATTCCTATTATCCCGAGTATCTCTCCCTTTTCCACTTTGAGGCTTATATCATCCAGAGCTTTGATTTCTCTGCCATCTTCCATTTTGTAAGTTTTAGAAATGTTTTCAACACTTATCATCCAGTATCACCGTTAATATTAAAAATATAAAATATAAGCTCCTTTTTTATTAGATAATCAGTTTGTTTTCTGCATTATAATAGTTTTTCTATATCAATGGAAATCTTAGGTTTACATGAGGTAATCTAATAATGTATAGGAAGCTAGATTAAGTTCAATCACGTTTATAAATTCTAAATGCTTTTTAATTTTTAAATGCATTAATTATTAGTTAATTTTTTTATCTTTATTAAGTTTATTTTAATGGAATAAATTTAAATCATTATCTAGGATAAGGATTTATGAATAAATTTTAGGGAATTTTGAAATTTGTAAAGCCCCATGAAATAACTTACTTAAAAGAGGGAGTTGATGACCCACATTGTAATACATACTGCAAAGCAAAATATAAGTGCTCCCGTACTTTAAACCAATCAAATATGAACTGATCAAGCTTTACCATTACGTATTATCTCTTCAATTTCCATTCTAAGGAAAAGTTTCAACAGTACTATTCTTCCAGCCATAACTCCTCACTTTAAGAAATGTTAATTTATTGTAAAGAAATGAAAAGAAATAGTGAAGATTTAAAGGGGAGTTTGACGTATGTTACTAATAAATCAAGAGAATAAAAGGTGAAAAATAAAATGACAAAACTTTATCAAAATCCAGAGAGAAACCCTAATGGAACATGGAAAGGACCTTCAACACCTGAAACTCAAGTGAAAATAATAAATAAACCTTCCAAAAAAGTAAAAAAAGGCCGTTTTTCTCAATAATCCCCAAAAATAGTTTCATTATTTCTCTTTTTATTTTATCAGCCCAGTTTACGAAGGTTATCAATCTGTTTACACTTAATTCAAGTAAACGTAGTGGTCGAAGAGATAACTAAGCCTAAAACTAGAAAAAAATAGTTTAAAAAATAAATGAAAGAAAAATCAGGGAGTTTAAACTTTAAATTAAAAGTATATGTGAATTTATTTGTTTTTTTATTAATTCAAGTGAAATTATTTATTTTATGAGTTTAGTTTTACAGTAGGTACTGAATGCCACATTGCCCCATTTGGAGATTATAAAAACGTGAAAAGCCATTTAAAGCTGTTAAACTTAGCGGTATAACCAGAATAATAAAGAAAATTAGGGGTGATTTGAGATTTAACAAGGTTTATCTATCATATTTACATATAGTTACTAGACAATGTCTTATTTGTATATGTAGTTACTAATTAATGTCTGATTCATATATATAATGTATATATAGGTTCCTAAACATTGTCACCAAGGTGAATTTAAAATTAGGAAGATGAATAATATGGTAAACAATGAAATTGAACAAAAAGTTTTAGAGGATTTATTAGGTGTTCTTAAAGAACAATGGCATGAGATTGAACAAAAAGATCCTTCAGAGGAGCAGGTATGGAATTTATATCTTCCAGAACCTTATGGAGGCTATATAGATCTTCCTAACGAAAGGATACACGTATTTACTTCAAAAACAAATGAATCAGGAAATATTCAAATAAAAGATGTTACAGGACCTAATTATAGTGTTACAATTGACAGTGAAAATCATTGCAAACCCTTTGTTTTTTTAAACACTGAAACTCAGAAAACTGCAAAAGCTATTCTGATATCATGGGAAAAATTTGAATTTAAGAACGATCACACGATATGGGTCCGAAAATAAAAATTTTAAATTATTTCCAATTACCTTTTTTTAAAAAAATAAATTAAAGAAGAAATAATGAAGATTAAGAGTTAAATTAAACCCTTTTTCTATCCTAATATTTTTTTGATGTCTTCTTCTGGGTTTCCTATTGGTGTGAGGTTGTAGTTTTCTACGAGTACGTTGAGTATGTCTTCGTTGACCCATCCTGGTATTATTGGTCCAATGTACATGTCTTTGATGCCTAGGTAGAGGAGGCTCCAGAGTATGGCTGCTGCCTTCTGTTCCATCCAGCTCAAGACAAATGTCAATGGCAGATCGTTTATCTCCATGCCGAAGAGCTCGGATAATGCTGCAACGATCTCGATACCAACACCGGCATCGTTACACTGACCCAGATCGATCAAACGAGGCACACCCTCAATATCCCCAAGATCCATATTGTTGAAACGATACTTTCCACAAGCCAATGTGAGAACAACGGTGTCTTCCGGCAGTTTTTCCACGAATTCAGTGTAATACTTGGCCTGAGGCTTAGGAGAGTCACAACCACCCACAACAAAGAAATGCCTGATCTTACCAGCCTCAACCAACTCCTTAATCTTACCAGCCAACGATAGAACAGTGGACAATCCAAAACCAGTGGTTAAAACCGTATCCCTAGGCTCATCCTCCAATTCAGGTAAGGATTTTACTTTTTCTATGAGTGGTGTGAAATCGTAGTCCTCAATGTGTTGAACACCAGGCAACTGAGCAACACCAGATGTGAATATTCTGTCTTTGTATTCTTCGTTTGGTATGAGTGCGCAGTTTGAGGTTGCAAGTGCTACTGCAGAGTATTTACTGAAGGTTTTTTTCTGGTCAAACCATGGACCTCCGATCTGACCCACGAAGTGTTTGTACTTGTGCAATTCAGGGTATCCATGAGCTGGAAGAAGCTCAGAATGGGTGTAAACATTCACACCAGTACCTTCAGTCTGCTTAAGAAGCTCAGCCAATGCTTTGATACTGTGTCCTGTTGCTATGATACCGGGGCCTTTGACCGATCCTACTTTTACTTCTGTTGGTGTTGGTTCGCCGTAGGTTTCTATGTGTGCCTTTTTGAGAAGGTTCATGGTTTTTATGTTCATCTCACCGGCTTCAAGGGCCAGTTTAACGAATTCTCCTGCGTCGAAGTTCACGTTGGTGAGCGTTGAGTAGAATCCCCTCTCAAGGAAGGCATCAACCTCAGGATCCGTGTATCCCAGTTCCCTTGCATGGTACAAATAGGCAGAAATACCCTTGATTGCAAAAAGAAGATTATCCTGAAGCCTAGCAACCGTAGGCTCCTTACCACAAACACCTTTCACAGTACATCCAGTTCCCCTCGCGGTTTGGGAACACTGGTAACAGAACATGTCTAATTTTTTTTCTTCCATATTATCTTTCCTCCATAGGCGCATACTACATGTCTCCATACATCAATCCATTATTCATGTCTAATTTTTTATACTCCAAAAGGCGTTTCAAATAATGCATTTAAAAATCCATTTTAATCCTATTTTGGGATTTCATGGAGTTTTAATCCCTTTTTTTATTTTTTTAGATAATTTTATAGGATCAATTCTCCATAATATTCTGCGGAACACCTTCAAGAATATTCGTTCGTCGGCCAACGAATGTTCTATCTTATCCGAACAGTGCTATATATAAGTTACGGTATCCATAATAATTTTAAAGGATCAAAGGAAATTTTTATCATGAATCATAACACTGAGAAATCCCCTAAAAAGGATGCACATATAGAATTATTTGCCACCCCTGAGGGTATATGTGCCATAAACAATCCTGTAAGGATTAAAATATTATCAATGCTCAAGAAGGAAGAATTGAGCTTTGACAGAATAGTGGAACTATCAGGGAAGGCAAAATCCACTGTATCAGCCCATCTAAAAAGGATGGTTGATGAGGGAGTAATAAGCTCAAAACCTGACCCTGAAGATGCCAGAAAAAAGATATTCTTCATAAAATCAGAGCATCTGGGCACTTTGTCCAGTAAAAAAATCAGGAAAGAAGACATAGGAGACTACGTTTCCAACTACATGGAGAGTGATGGTAACCCCTTCGAATTTTTCAGGCTCATGTTCCAGACCCTTAGGGTTGCACTCATACGTCAGGGCATAGAAATCGACCCCATACTCTGGGAAGCTGGAAACAAGGTTGGTGAAACCCTCTACAAGAAAGTTGCAGACCCAGATATTGAAAAACTTCTGGGAAACATTGCAAAGTTCTGGGAAACCCACCACCTCGGCAGAGTTGAAGTTCAAACCCTTGAACCATTAACCATCAACGTTTATGATTGTTTCGAATGCAGAGGACTGCCCTACCTTGGAAAACCTGCATGTGCATTCGATTCAGGAATACTTGAAGTTATATTTTCCAAACATTTCCAGAACAGACAGAGGGTTGATGAAGTTAAATGTTATGCAATGGGAGATAACTACTGTTCCTTCATGATCCAGTGAAAAAGAGTTTTACATCCATTTTACAGTATATCTTGATATAGGGATTTGTTCAATAATTGAAATCGATAGTAAAATTAAAAAATGGGGGATCCATCCATGAGGGGTTTACTTGTTGGTAGAATGCAGCCTGTTCATAAGGGACATCTTGAGGTTATAAAACGGATTTTAGATGAAGTTGATGAGGTCGTTATCGGTATAGGAAGTGCTCAGTTGAGCCATACCCTCAGGGATCCATTCACAGCAGGTGAAAGGGTTATGATGCTTACAAAGGCCCTCAGTGAAAATGGTATTCCTGCATCCAGGTATTATATCATTCCAATACAGGATGTTGAGTGTAATTCAATCTGGATAGCCCATGTAAAGATGCTTACACCTCCATTTCAACGTGTTTTTTCAGGAAATCCTCTGGTTCAGAGGCTGTTCCTCGAGGGAAGTTACAGTGTTACATCTCCACCCCCATTTAACAGAACTGTTTTCTCAGGCACAGAGGTTCGCAGAAGGATGCTTGTAGATGATGACTGGGAATCTTTAGTTCCTGAATCTGTTGTGGACGTTATAAAAGAAATTGATGGTATAAAACGTTTGAAACACCTTTCAAAAAAAGAAGTCAATGAACAAACAAAGGACAATTGAATAATTTTTCATATTCTTCATAATTTAGAAAAAGGATTAAAAACAGATTTAATAATAAATTAATAGTAGATTTTGGATTAAAATAAAATAAATAAAATCGTTAATTAAAAAAAATGATTATTGAAGTGTCTGTGGTACCATGATAGCTAAAATTCTAAAAAAAGGTGATGAAAACTTCACAATCAACCAGCTTATGGATGAAGTTAAAAAAAATCCCCGAATAAATGAGTGTGGTGCAATTTTTTCCTTTGAGGGAATAGTTCGGGGTAAGGAAATAGATAAAACCACTGTGAAAATGGATCTCACCACTCCAGATATTGAAAAAACTCAAATGGAACTTGAAGAAATTATAAAGGATATAAAAAACAAATATGGAGTGGTAGAAATAGGTGTTGTGCATTACGTTGGTGAATTCGAGCCATCGGACCCGCTCTTCCTGGCTGTGGTTGCAGGGCCCAGCAGAGTCGAAACCCGAAACGCACTCAAGGATGTCATAGAAAGGGTAAAATATGAACTTGACTTTAAAAAAGAGGAACACACCGAGGATGGTACTAACATAATCATGTCTGGGGGGTAGTTTTGAAATTTATAAGGGACAGTCTCCATGGAAATCTTCAAATAAATGAACTTGAAGTTAAACTGATCGACACACCACAAATCCAGCGTTTGAGGCGTATAAAACAGTTAGGTTTTACGTATCTTGTATATCCTGGTGCGAATCATACCCGTTTTGAACACTCCATCGGAGCCATGTACCTTGCATCAAGACTTGGAAACAACCTTCAGCTTGATGACAATGAAAAGGAGTTACTTCGAGTTTGTGCCCTGCTCCATGATGCAGGACACGGCCCATTCTCGCATGTTTCTGAGGGAGTTCTTGACACTTCCCACGAAGAATTAACTTCAAAGTTAATAAAGGAATCCCAGTTATCAGATATACTGTCTGAAAATTTTAATGTGAATGATGTAATAAAAACCATCAACGGAAAAGGAGTTTTTGGACAGATCATATCTGGAGAACTTGACGTTGATAGAATGGATTATCTACTCAGGGATTCATACTACACAGGTGTTGCATATGGAGTTATAGATGTTGAAAGGCTTATTTACAACATGGAACTTGATGATACCATTACTCTAAGACGTAAAGGTGTTCAGGCAGCAGAGTCCATGTTACTTGCACGTTACTTCATGTATCCAAGTGTTTACCAGCACCACACAACCAGGATCATAAATTCCATGTTCAGAAAATGTTTAAAGGAATTGTTTGAAACTGGGGTTGTTGATCCTGAAAATATTTATCAGTACGACGATCTGGACATTATTACATCTGCAAGGTCCCAGGATGGTTACATAAAGGATATGATCTCCAGACTCGATAATCGAGAACTTTTTAAGACAGTTTTTTCATTGAAGCTTGATGAAATTGAAAATCCTGAGGCTGTTTTTAAGTTAAGCTCACAAGAGATAATAAAAACTGAAAAAGAATTATCTGAGGACCTCCACATTCCACAGGGTTACCTTATATTCGATGTTCCAGAGTACCCTTCCTTCGATGAAATGAAAACCCTGGTTTCTGTAAACGGCGGTAGAGTCAAACTTGGTGAAATATCAACCATAGTAAGTGCATTGAAGGATGCACGGTTCAACCATGCGGATCTGTGCATCTACGTTCCCAAGGAGTACTCATCAAAGGTTTCAGAGTTTTCATTTGAAGAGTACATTAAAATACCAGATTGATTACATGTTAATTTTCAATAAATGTTATTCATTTTAAAAGGAAAAAGAGTGGTTAAATGATAGTCGTTGCAATTACAGGTGCAAGTGGTGTTGCATATGGAGTGAGGCTCCTCGAAGTCTTGAATGAACTGGGTGAGGAAACAGCTTTAGTTGTAACTGACCCTGCAAAGATAATATTCAAATACGAACTTGGATTAGGAGAGGAAGAGGTTTCAAAACTTGCATCTCGTTACTACAAACCAGGTGATCTTACAGCATCCATTAACAGTGGCTCCTGCCGTTTTAAGTCCATGGTGATTGTTCCATCCACCATGAAAACCGTGTCTGCCATAGCAAATGGTTACGCAAGTAATGCAGTTACACGGGCTGCGGATGTGGCTCTTAAAGAACACAGGAAACTTGTTGTTGTGCCCAGGGAAACTCCACTGAGACCTGTGCACCTTGAAAACATGCTCAAAATATCAATGGAGGGAGGTATAATTCTCCCTGCAATGCCTGCATTTTACCACAACCCTCAGAGTATCGATGAAATGGTTGATTTTATCGTTGGAAAGATACTGGATGTTCTTGATATTGACAACAACCTTTTCAAACGATGGACAGGAGATTGAACATGGATATTACTCCTGATAACGAATTTATAAAGAATTCCAACGTGCCTGGACCAACCAAGGAAGAGGTTAGATGTTTGGTCATGTGCAAATCACAGGTATCAAAGGCTGATGTTGTTGTTGATGTTGGCTGTGGAACAGGTGGATTAACATTAGAATTTGCAAAACGTGCCCAAAAGGTTTATGCCATTGATAAAAACCCTGAAGCACTGAATACCACCTTCAAAAATCTTCAAAAACATGACCTCGATGATGGGGTGGATCTCATTGAAGCTGATGGAACTGAAGTTTTAGACAACCTGCCTCCATTCGACGTTCTTATGGTTGGAGGCAGTGGAGGGAAAATGGATTCCCTGCTAAAAAGGGGGTACAAAAATCTTAAATCAGGTGGAAGGATTGTGGTAACTTCAATACTCCTTGAAACTCCCATTGAAACCATCAAGGCAATGAAGGATCTTGGAATGGAAGTGGATGTTGTGGGGGTTTCCATTTCAAAGAGCAAAATCAGTGCAAGGGGCACCATGATGGTTGCAAGAAACCCAATAACCATAGTGTCTGCCAAAAAAGCTTTGGAAAATTGAATTTTTTAGAAATTAAATCTTCAGAAAGGATATATTAGCTATCCAATTAATTATTTAAATGAAAATTTACACAATTAAGAATAATTACATTATAAGAATAATTACATTATAATTTAACCACAGGTAACTTTAACAGTTATTGTGGTTAAAAAAAATTGGTTTCAATATAAACTGTTAAATGAAAATTAGGGATGTTTTTTATGGAGATTACAAAAAAAATGGGATGGAAATTTCGTGTGGGAATACTGCTTGTCCTTGCATCAGCAATTCTTTACATAATCAACTTCGCAATCTTTCATGACCAACACCACCTCTTCTTCTACATAAGCATTGACATTGCATTCGTGCCAATAGAGGTTCTTCTGGTTGTTCTTGTTATAGAAGCGGCTATAAATGAAAAAGAAAAGAAGGTTATGCTTGAAAAGCTTAACATGGTTATTGGAGTATTTTTCAGTGAAGTTGGAACAGATCTACTGACAGATATATCTAAATTCGATTTTGAATCAGATAAAATTCGTGACAAATTACTTGTAAACAACACCTGGACCACGAAAGACTTTGAGGAAGCTGAAAAAATTGTTAAAGACTACAACTACGATCTTAACATAAAAGGAACCGATCCCAAATCTTTGAAATTTTTAGAAAAAACAAAAGAATTTTTAATTGGAAAAAGAAAATTTTTACTTGCTCTTCTTGAAAACCCAAATTTACTGGAACATGAAACCTTCACAGACCTTCTAAGAGCAGTTTTTCATCTTTTAGAGGAACTGGAAAAACGTGAAGACATCAAAAAACTACCTGAATCAGATTACAAACATCTTTCCATTGACACAGAAAGAGCGTACAGTCTAATCATCTTTGAATGGCTCCAGTACATGGAACATCTTATGAAAAATTATCCACACCTTTTCTCACTTGCTGTTAGAACCAATCCATTTGATCCAGAAGCGAAGGTTGAGATAGAGGAGTGAGAGACTAGTTTAATACTACAGCAAAAGCAAAAGGAATGTATCAGTTATTATAAAAAAAATTGTATAACATCCGGGATGAAGAATTAGAGGGATTGTGAAATTCTTTGTTTCGTAATATATTTAAAGGAGTATTTGCCATATATTTAAAAAACTTAGTTTATTAAAACTTGGTGTAGTTGGTTTAATGGAAGAGTTAACCCTTAAACAGTATAGAAGAATGGTTGACGAAGTAATAGAGTTCCGTAAGCTGAACGGAAAAATGCCTAAGTACGCAGTTGTTGAGGGATGTAAGATCAGCAGAAAAGACTACTTGAACATGATAGAAAATGTTAACAAGTTTCTGCTTGAAACCGGACGTAACCCTGGACGGGTTGAAATTGGATCAACCCATGAAAGGGGATACAAAAGCTGTGAATTTATCACACATTGATCTTTCAACCGATCCAATCAAAGAATATTTTTAGGCATTAAAAAGGCTTTTTTTTAATTAGGTAGGGGTATCCATCTTAATTTTGTTATTGGATCTTTAAAGCACCCTTGAAGTTGTTTTTATAGATGTATGCACTTACTGAGTGAATTGTAATTGGCCCTAATTTTATTCCTAATGCGTCTGAAACGTAAACTGAAAGGCCCTTAAGTCTAAAAAAATTTGGAATCCACTCTCCATATATATCATGGCTTCTCCAGACTGCAGTTGTATGGAGTCGGTTCTGTCTCAGTTTAAAATCCACCAGAATCATGGAGGGTACTTCATCCTGGTACTGATCTATAGAAGGATCGAATGAGGTCATTACAGCTTTACGGGTTGTTGGATTTTCCTTGAGACGTTTTATAACTGATTCAACCTGATCTGTTCTTACACGATAGGTATCCCTACCAACTTTAAGTCCGAAGTGCTCCCTGAATCTGCTGCCGTAGGTGTATGGAAGCCCAGTGTTTTCAGGGTCTAAAAATTGTTTTTGATACTTTTTAAGTTTTTCACCACTCCATGAGTAACTTTCAGGAGGTTTGGAGTTTGAGGGATCTTCAACCGTTACAACAACGTTCAACAGTTCCTTTGTAATGAAATTCCCCTCGTCTTCAACATCAATTCCGCTTTCCATTATATGATGGATCACTGTTTTCCACGCATCCTGAGCCATGGCTGTTTTAACTGTAATCATTGTATCATATCATCCTACACTTTAAATCCATTTGATTTAAGAAATAAAAACCATATATGATTTAATATTATCTTAAGGACATTTTATTATTTACTATTTAAAAGCTTATTCAATATCATTACATGGAATATCTTCAGCTCGGTTCATGTTCTGGAAACTCCTTCCAGTTTCATCAACAGATTCTGCATCAACGAATTTAACCTTTGATCTGCTGAGGAGGGATCTGACATCCCTTAAACCATCTTCAAGAATCTTTTGAATGATACCTTCGGAACGTTTTCTATAAATTGAGTGTAGGGGTTCCATCTTACCATCAAGATACCGTGGTACAACTGCATCATATTCATCATCCTCTGATAGCTGGAACATCTTTAAAATAAAGGATTTAGATATGTAGGGTGAGTCACATGGAAGAACCAAAGCTCTACTAGATTTTATATGTGAAAGCCCGGTTAATATACCAACCAGGGGTCCTTCATCCCTTATGATGTCGGTACAGAACTTCAGATCTACTTTTAATTCAACTCCAAAATCAAGGTTCATGAATTCTAACATGTTTTTGTAGGTTTCAACCCTCTCTGCATCCCTTAAAACTACAACAATTTCATCAACAATATCTGAAACAGTTTCAATGACATGAAGTATCATTGGTTTGCCCTCAATGAGCATTGACCCCTTGTCCTGTCCCATGCGGGTACTCATTCCACCGCAGAGAATTATGCATGATTTCATGGGTTTAAATATGTCCTTTGAGTTCTTATCTTTTTGGGATAATATTTCAATTTTTTTTTATTTTAGAAACTAAAAGAAATTGTATACTTTATCTAAATTCCTCTTTAAAATCATTAAAAAAAACATTAAACAAAAAAACTAAAAAAGGAAGAATTAACTTCCTAAAACTGATTTTAAGCCCAAATCCACTGCAAATTGCGTCACTATGTCTTCTGGTACTACTCTGATGTTTCCTGAATGGTACTGTTCTATTGCAACTTTTGCCAGGTTAAAGTAGATTGTTGGGTTGCCTTCAGCAGCGCTGATAATAGGGTTCATAATGGAACTTGTGGCTTCGCCCCTTGTTTCTGTACTCGTTGATTGTTCAGTCATGTTTCTTATGTAACCTATTGAATCTGTGATTGTCTGGTTTTGACCATTTACTTCAATTGGGCCAACAGCAGCTAAAAGTGCATCTACAGCATCGGGAGTTACCATCACAACCACGTCTGTTTTTATTCCCTTGTTGTATTCCACTATTTCCTGGGCCCTTTCAGCACCAAAGGTGGTGTTCACACCGTACAATGAGTCGTGAAGCAGTAACATTCCAGAACCTAAGCCTGTTGGTTCTGTGTAAACAGCACTTCTCAATCCTCCAGGATAAATTGTTGTTACATTCATTACCTTGCCATCTGTAACATTTAGTACAAATGCCATATCAACAGATCCTATACCCTCTGTTCCATTATCTTCTGTGGGATCATCACACAAAAGAAGGATGTTATAACTACCGTTCAAGTTACCGACAGCAGATACTGACTGTTCGTACTCATAGAATACAGCTGAGGCTCCAGCAATCAACAGTAACACCACCACGATAATTAGTTTAAATAATGCTCTCATGAATTTCCCCTCTTCTTTTTCTAAATTTTCTTTTTGATTTTGTCTTCTATTTCTAAAATTAAGGCCAAAAAAATGCCAACATCAAATATGGTAACGGTGATAAATATAAAGATTTTCCCAAATTAGCCCCTAATTTATGCCTAATATCTCCCATTTTGGAAGATAAAATAATTTCACCGACATAAATTACATTTAAAAATAGCTTATCTTTTAAAATAATGTAAAAACCGTGTATGAAAGGAGAAGTAGTGATAAAAAGTTTACGAAAATTAAAACTTTAAAAATAGGGGGTAAATGTTATATCAATGTTAAAAAATAGTGGAATAAATAAATATTATTGGAAATTGAATTCCAATAAATCATCTATGTTTTAGAGAAGTCTTGTTGTTGGATAGTTTGGACTCTCGTTGGTTATGAGCATGTCGTGTGGGTGGCTTTCAGTCATTCCACTGCCTGTTATCCTCACGAACTTTGCATTTTCTTTCATGGCCTGGATGTCCTTTGCACCGCAGTATCCCATTGAAGATTTAAGTCCACCTATCAGTTGGAATATGACTTCATCCACAGGTCCCTTGTAGGGTACAACTCCTTCAACTCCTTCAGGTACGAGTTTTGAGTGTTTCATTGGGCCCTTAACTTCCTGGAAGTAACGGTCGGTTCCTGCACCAACTCCACCTGTCATTGCTCCGAGGGAGCCCATTCCACGGTACTGTTTGAATTTACGACCGTTCATTATAACAACTTCACCTGGAGCTTCATGGGTTCCTGCGAGTAAACTTCCTAACATCACAGCATCAGCTCCAACTCCTATGGCTTTTGCAGCATCTCCAGAGTATCTTAAACCACCATCTGCTATAACTGGAACATCGTATTCCCTTGCAACATCTGCAACATCGGATACTGCTGTGAGCTGTGGAACTCCAACCCCGGCTATTATCCTGGTTGTACAGATGGATCCTGGTCCTATACCAACCTTAAGTCCGTCAACACCCTGAGCTATTAGGTCCTCTGCAGCTTCCTTGGTTGCGATGTTACCTACAAGCAGGTCTGCATCGATGTTTTCATTCATGGTCCTTGAGAACTTAACAACATCCATGTTGTGACCGTGTGCACAATCTATTGCTATTATATCTGCGCCTGCTTCATCTAATGCCATTGCCCTTTCCAGATCGAATGGTCCTGCTGCAGCTGCAACCAAAAATCTTCCTTTCCTGTCCCTAGAAGCATTTGGAAGCTCTTTACGTTCTAAAATGTCTTTTATCGTTACTATACCAACTATTGCACCATCTTCAACAACTGGAAGCCTTTCAACCTTGTTTTCATAGGCAACATCCAGTGCTTCTTCTGGTGTGGCAGATTCATTGACTGTAACAACTTCCTCAGTCATCACGTCTGCAACCTTTTTGTGGGCTTCTGTGTTGATTATGGGTTTTATATCCCTGCGGCTTATTATTCCTATTACACGGCCGTTATCCACAACTGGAAGTCCGCTTATTTCTTCTTCATCCATTATTTCATTGGCTTCCTTTATGGAAGATTCAGGACTTATGGTTATAACATCCCTTATCGTAAGGTCACCAGAGCGTTTAACCTTTTTGACCTCTTCTACTTGCTCATTTATGGTCATGTTTCTGTGTATAACACCTAAACCTCCCTCCTGAGCCAGTGCTATTGCCATTTCAGCTTCTGTCACTGTGTCCATGGGTGAGCTTATTACGGGTATGTTGATATTATGGTTTCTTGAGATGCGGGTCTTTGTTACAATATCCTTTGGTTCCACAGTGGATGCTGAAGGTACCATTAAAAAATCGTCGAATGTGTAACCTGTTGGGGCGTTTTTTAATTTTTTCGAGAACATATAGTTAACCTCCAACCTTTAAAAAGGTTGATCAAAAAATTTAATCCGTTAAAACAAAGTATCCTGAAATTTGTTTAAGATTATCTTACTCATATGTATTATCATCTTTTTATTTCGTACAACATTTCAAATTTATATTATTGAAAGTGTATTCGTGAAATAAATGTTGAATACGATTTTTTTTAAGGAGTATCCCTTCAATTTGACTTGAATTGGATAATCCTACTTTTTGTTTTGAAAAAAATTTCAGGATAAATTGTAAATTTTCTTAAATATTGTATTTCAAACCTTTAAAAGTTTTCTATCATTTTCTTCAATTCACCGACAGCACTTCTGTGTATCTTTCCAGTGTTTCTGTCTCCACCAACACATGCTGCACCGCGGATACCAACAACGTCACAGCCAATATCGTAGAGCATTTCAAGCTGTTCCTTTTTAACGGAACCTGCGAGTGCAGATTTAAGGCCGTAGTCATGGATGGTGTCGTTGAACTTGGTCAGGATGTCTTCATCCATGAAGTCGAAGAGTGTTTTACCGTCTTTAACTGCTGTGTCAACCATTGCAAGGTCTGCACCTGCATCTGCTGCAACCCTTGGTATTTCCATTGGGTCGACTGCTCCAACCCTGTGGGCATCAGCGTATCCTGCTGCAACAACAACAGCATCTTCGTTGAAGTCTTTAACTGTTTTTACAACATTTTTCATAACTTCAAGGGCTTCTTCGTAGTTTTTGGTACCATAGAGTCCCACTTTTATGTAGTCTGCTCCTGAAACAACTGCTCCTGCTGCTGCTAGTGATACTGTTCCTGGTTTGTAGGGCACATCTCCCAGTGTTGCACTGACGTACATCCCCTCAGGAGTTAATTCGCTTATGCTTTTGATTACCCATGGAAAATTTGCACCTAATGATCCTTCTTTTGGATTTTTGACGTCAACTATGTCAGCACCGCCTTCTATGGCTTCACGTGCTTCTTCAGTGTTTATTGGACTAATTAAGAGAAGCAAAATCTATACCTCCATTATAATTGAAAATCTTAAAAATAATATTTAAAATCTGTGCTTAAATATTTAACCCCATAAATAAAATTAAAAAGGTGATCCTCTCTTTTTAATGTTGTCTTTAATTTCACCGTGCTTTCTATTTGAAATACCCTTTTTAACCAGTTTTGCTCTGGTTTTTTCCAGAAGATTATTGGTTTCAATACTCACGGGACACTCAACCGTGCAAAGACCACATAATGTGCAGTAGAAAAGTCCAGAATTGTAACACACAGATTCATCTTCAATGAACTGGCTTAAAAATACACCTTTACCACCTAAATGCCTTCTGTAACCAAATTCATTTCCCAGAACACTGTAAACTGGACAGGTTGCAACACAACTTCCACAACCTATGCACAGAAGGCATTCACTTCCCTCTTTGAGGGCTTTTCTGCGCCCGTTGTCTAAAAGAATCACAACAACCCTGCTTGGACCGTACATCCCCCTGAGGTGTATCTGTTCAATATCAGCTGTTTTTGATGGTGAGGATACCACGTTCATGTAGGCAGGTACCCATTTTCCAGTTGCGTAGATTGTTTCAAGTTTAACAACGGATACAGCCTCTTCCACTGTTTCCACAAGTTTGTCTATGCCTGCAATAATTATGTGGGTGTCGAGCATGGAAACCAGAGTTATGTTGCCCTCGTTGTGGACCGTCACCACTGCACCATCCTCTGCTGCAATGGAGTTTGCACCTGTTATTCCAACCCTGCAGGTTTCAAGCTTTTCAAGGACGTCTGCCTTCACTGCGTTGAGTATGGATCTGGGTTCAGGTTCAACCTCCATTTCGAGTCCCATTGAAACTATCCTTGCTATGTCATCCATCCTGAGGTGTGATGCTGGACCAATAGGGTGTGAGGGTCTGCTTTCAGGGTCGAACTGCACGATCCTGTCGCCGAGGTCAGTTTCAAGCACATCAATCCCCTTGGTTTTCAGGAACTCTAAAAGTCCTATTTCACCTGCAGTGTTGGATTTGGACTTTGCAACCATTTCTTCATTCTTAACAATACCATAAATGGTTTGAAGTGCTTCTTCTGAATTTTCAGCAAGAACAACTTCCATACCATTGTCTTCAAGGTTTTGGATTCCCTTTTTGAGGAGTTCGTCCAGGTTAGAAATTGAATTTTCCCTTATTTTAATTACTATGTCCTTCAGATCCTTTGTTTTCTTGTCCTGGAGGATCTTGATCCTTCTATCATTCAGTATCCCAAAGGATCTGTTCATTGCATTGATCTCAGATTCTTTCATCTTCCAACCCCATAAGAAGAATTTCAGATAGGTCTTTAACCTTTAAAACATTTTCATTATTTTCAGAGCTGTTTTTAACTGTATCTTTAAGGTTCAAAATACAAAATGAACATGCAGTTGCGATTGTGTCAGCACCTGTGTTTTCTGCATCTTTTATTCGTTTCTTGGCAATTTTATTGGCTGTTTGTGGAAATACAGATTTAACGCCTGCACCTGCACCACAGCAGTGCGACCTTTCCCTTGAATCCTCCATCTCAACGAGTTCTGCTGCAGCTTCTAAAACCTCCCTTGGTTCATCGTAAACCCCTGAATGCCTTCCCAGGTGGCATGGATCGTGGTAGGTAACTTTCATGGGTGTTTTCTGAAGTGTGAGCTTACCCTCTCTGATGAGCTGGCTGAAAAGCTGGGATGTATGTATAACATCAAGTTCAACCCCCAAAAGATTTTTATAATCATTTTTAAGGGTGTTATAACATCCTGCACATGAAACCAGTATCTTTCGTCCCTCAAGTTCCTTAAGGGTCTGTTCCATAACCTCAATGGCATCATCATGAAACCCCGTTCTTAGTAGGAACGATCCACAGCAATTTTCATCATCCAGGATTTCATGTTCTATTCCTGCCTTTTTAAGTATTCTCTCTGTTGCATTGGCAATTTGTGGGAGTTTTTCCCGCACAACACAACCTCTGAAGTATATCATTTATTCACCGTACCTCTTGAATTTATAGAAAAATTTGTAGGGTTCCTTAGGTTTAAATTCAATTTTTAAATACTCAAATCACTTTTGAAGGGGTTAAATCTCCTTCTAAGAGTTTTTAAAAATCTATTTTTATTTTGTTATAAATTGAATAGTAACACTTGTTTAGTTTATGGATATTATGGTTCTTATCTTTTGTTGGATGAATTCAACACCAGGTTGTAGAGAACTCCCAATCCATATGCAAGGTGCTGAATTGGAAGAAGCAGAAAAACCATCAAGGAGTAGAAGGTTTTAGTTTTCAGGCTTATTTCAAAAAAGACTGAGATCGCAAAGATTAAGTATAAAATAAGTGGAACCAAAGCCAATATACCCATCCACAAATATAATGGTGTAACTAAAATCAGATAAACTAGGAATGCCACGGTTACAGGGACATTTATCCTCACCATGCTCCTGTGTTTTCGCACGGTGTTTGATATGTTAACACCATAACTGAACATGTTACGTGCAAACTCTAGGATAGAATCTGTTTCCCTATGCCATACCCTTGCATCGGGAACATACAAAAATTTATAGCCTGCCCTTTGAAGTCTGAAGTTCAGTTCGTTGTCATCGGAGATGATGAGTTCTTCATCGTATCGAAATTTTGAAATAATTTCTTTCTTGTAGATTGCGTTGTAGTTAGCTATGCTCTTGATGAAGCGAACCCTCCTCTTTGAAAAGGCAGGATTTCCACCTGAAGCCAGGAAAGATGTTAAAAAAGAGTTGATCACAAGTTCCTTTTTATTATTGGTTTCTGCAATTAAACGGGGCCCTCCAGCTCCTGCAATATCCCCATCAGTCCCCTCCATTGAATCATAAAGTTTCTGGAGCCAATCTTTGGCTACGATGCAGTCCGCATCTGTGAAGGCTATATATCCTGAAGCTGGATCCGATTTGTCTATAACAAGGTTTCTTGCAAAGCAAAGTCCATGAAATCCAAAATCTGCTTCATTCAAAACTTTGTAAGGAATTCCTGAACTTTTCAGAAGATTTTCTGAAATTTCCCTTGTTTTATCAGTTGAGTTACCATCAACGACTATGACCTCATAGGAATGATTGAATTCCTGTGCTGTGATGCTTTCAAGAGTTGAAGCTATGTTCTCTTCTTCGTTTTTGGCTACTATTCCGAGTGTTACC
>ENA-UOOE01001099-UOOE01001099.1-fermentation-metagenome-genome-assembly--contig:-NODE-1099-length-23792-cov-28.804398_pt1 | contig 23792 bp, 19 predicted proteins | sample MGYA00245776_ERZ724021 | MGnify/ENA primary metagenome ERZ724021 (study PRJEB28704, sample SAMN03018321) | fermentation metagenome | biome: anthropogenic terrestrial biome; feature: soil... | reverse complement strand
AGCTGTTTCTATTGCGATACCCGGGTAAGCAATCGTAAAATATTTAGCTGTTTCCTGTGTCAGTTTTTCTTTCCATTTTCTTCCCCAAACTGCATCTTCTGATTCGAACTTGCCGGCTGCCTTACTCCAGCTTTTCGTCACGCCAGCTTCCCGCTGTGCCGGAACTGCTACAAAACTCCATTCATAAGCATCCTGTGGGTCACTTAAAACCGTGCAGCAGGTTTGTCCATGGTAAACCTGCCCGTTGACATGCCCGCAGTCTTTTCTGCGCCGGTCTGCGCCGCAGATGGAGCAGACTGCGCTTCCCACGCTGCAGCCCACGCTCACCTCTTTTTTGATGCCGCTGTCAATTTCCAAAATAAGGTCTTGGTTTCCCTGTGTCCGCGGCATATAAGCTTTGGCTACCAGCCGAGTATAGGGTTCTCCACAGGAAGTTTTCCTGCTGTTGTCCGTTTCCACCTTTGTATCATAGATACGGGCACTTTGCGTTGCTGCGTCCATACTGTGGTTGAAAATTCCGCTTTTCCCCCGAAACAGTTCCGCCAGCTTTTGAAGTGCCTGCGAAGCAAAGCGTTCCCCATCACGGTCCACTTCATTGTCACACAGCACCACTTTAAAGGTGTACACTTCTTCCGCGGTAAACGGTCTGCGCGTATAGCGGTTGATTTTTGCCAAATCTTCTTTTTCCGGTTCCAACGCACTTTTCAGGACATATCCACTTTGCAAACTAAAAGTCTCCTTTCCCTAAATCTCTTTTCGCAGTTTTTCTGTCTGTACCTGAATCAGTTCTGCCTGCGCATTGTTCAGCGCTGCCTTTGCCAGTTCTGTCTGATCCTGCAGTGTCACATCATTCCACACAATGTCAAATGGCATGGAACAGCCAAGCAACCGCATCCATAAAGAGCAAATCCGGTCAATAACCGGGTTCAGCAGTCTCCGGTAAGCCTCCAGTTCACTGGTCAGAATATCTGCCTGCTGGCTGCTCATGCGCTCCGTACTGGACCACGAAAGTCCCAGCAGGAACGGCGGTACCCCCAGTTTCGCGACAATTTGTTCCAGCATCTGCCGCACCGGTACCTCGCTGTCTAAAATCTGGTTGTCCGCACCGATTGCTTGGATATGTACATCCCCAACCGCAACAAAATCGCTTTTGCTTCCCGGCCGCATTGCTTTGCTCCACTCTTCCGCCATCTGCTGTGCATGTTCTGCTGCGAAAGCACTGTCCTCTGCACCCGGGCGGCAGGTTACCGCAAACCGCACATTTCCGGCACGCTCCCAATTAACACCGATTGCATGATAAATTTTAATCAAAATATCGCTGACAAATGAAAGCCCCTGCAGGATGCTGGTGCCCTTTGCGCTGCCCGGCTTCGGGTTCAGCGCTGTGTGAAACACCAGTTCCGGGTATTGAACAGGTCTGCTGCCTCCTATACATCGACGGCAGACTTCAATTTCCAGCGGTGACTGAACCCGAAGTTCCACATCTTCCAAAGAGGCGTTATACAGCGCTTTGAGTTCCCCGTTTTGCACCACTGCTTCCCCAACCGCATTTCCATAAGTCAGCAGCTGACTTAAGTATGTTGTCAAAAATGCATGAATTCCCGCATTTCCTGCTCCCACCGGAATCGTGTGCAAAAACATGTTCAGCTGATCCTGTGTTCTCCGGTCACGGCATTCTACATGGAATTTCCCAACCAGCCGCACCAGTTTGTCCAATGCCGCATCAATCATCGGCACCGATTCCCGCAGCTGCCGATAAAGGCGCAGCTCGCCGGAATTCAACGGAACATATTTTCTGACTGCCTCAAACGGCAGTTCTTCCCCTCCGGTCTGCACCGCCAGCACACCACTGCGTGGTATTCGCTTTTTCCTTCTCAGCATTCTATCCTCCCGTCCTCATTGAGCCAGCATATTTTGTTCTTCCATAAATAGGGACTTATCAACCCCGCTCAGCGGAAGCTGCCGCAAAAGTTGCACCGTGAGTCTGCAGCACAGAAGAAACAAAATACCGCAGGTCATCCATTGCATGGTCATTTTCTTTAACGGGAGCTTCCTTGTCCTCCTGCCATCGGTAAAGAGAAAATTCCCGCCAGCAGTCCCGGCAGTTCCGGCAAATGCGCACTTTTCCCTCTTTCAGGGCCATTGCCGTCCGCCGAATCCCCTGCAGTACGTCATTGCGCGCCGGCATCACGGAAAATTTTCCATGTCTCCGGATAGTCTCCATAAAACTCGCCGCAGAAGGATCGACAATCACACGTGAAATCCGTTTTTCCCCGCACAGTTTTTCCAGCCCTTCATAATGCTCCTCATCTGTACGCGGACCGTTTTTTCGACCATCATAGTAGTATTCGTCTATTCGGTACCACACATTTTTCTTACGGCCCCAAAGGCCAAAGGAACTTGGGTTCTGTGTTCCATAGTCACAGCTCACCACATATTCTTCACAAAGTTCCGGCACATCCACCGCTGCTTCCTCTTCCATGAAAGGATAAATTAAACCTTGCGCCGCCACCCATTTGCCCTGCACATAGCGCTCATAAAATGTACCGGTATACAAATTTCGGTACCGCTCCCGCATTTTCGGGGAAAGCCCCGGGTTGTCCTCCATCATAAAGTGCAGGTGCAGCGCGTTCCTATCTTTCGCATTCCGAATCCATTCCCGATAAAACCAGTGCCCCGGGCTTTCCGGATTACAGTTAAACCAAAAGCGGCTCCCCTCGACACTGCAGCGGGCCAACGCCTGCTCCACAAATTCGCGCGGCATCAATGCTGCTTCATCAAATAACACCCCCGCCAGTGTAATCCCTTGGATGAGTGCTGCACTGCTCGAATCCCGTCCGCCGAAAAGATAAAAGCGGTTCCTGCACCGCCCTGCTGTAACAGTCAGCAGCCCTTCCCCATTTTTCAATCCATAGTGGAATCCGGCAGCCGTCAGCGCCGGCAGCAAAGTCGTAATCAGATTCCGCTTCAGCGAACGTACGGTCTTTCCGCAGATGGCAAAACTTTTTCCGGAAAAAGATGCCATGGCCCAGCAGACAAACCCAAGGCCCATACAAAGGGTTTTTCCGCTGCGTACAGCACCATCACACACCAATGCGTCATACTTTTCATCTTCACTTCCCGGACACCACCACGTCATGGCCCGGAGTTGTTTTCTGCTAAACTGCATCTTTTCCTCTGCCTTCAGCCGATTCCTGCACGGCTTGTGCCGACCGATTCAGCGCACTGTAAAGCGGCTGCATATCTTCCTCTTCGCCAAGCTGTGCCAGCATTTGTGCTGCTTTCAGCCGGTCTGCAAATTTGATTTCTACACCTTTGTCACTGTGCTTTAGCTCCGAAATGCAATAAAGGTCCAGCTTCTGCAGATGCTCTGGTTCCTGCGGTTCATACAGCAGCTCCACCGCATCATTGATTTTTCCGCGTGCCAGCCTGCGGCAGACACGCAGTGCCTCTTTCCGTGTATCCATTTCATCCCTCCTATTTCTGCAGGTTCTTGATTTCTTCCTGCAGTCCTCCCACAAATACCGGTTAAAAGTAGCCGCAAACGCCTATTTTATACAAAAAGTCAGCCGGTTATCGGAAAAATCGGCTGACTTTTTATAAAAATAACAAGTAAATTTTATGGTAAGCGGTTTTTAATACTACATCAGTTATTTTTTGATACTTTTTGCTTGAATTTTCAGATTTCAGATGCTACTATAAAAGAAATACCAAATAAAGGAGCGCATCATGAACGATTATGTGATTCTCACGGATTCCAGCTGTGACCTTCCGGCAGATCTGGTACAAGCTTTGAAAATTGTCATCTTGCCGCTGACCTTTCGGCTGAATGGAAAAGACTATAAAAATTTTCTGGACGGCAGTAATCTATCTTTTCGGGAGTTTTATTTGCATATCCGCAACGGGGAATCTTGTGTAACAAATGCTGTGAATATTGAAGAATATAAAGCCGCTGTGGAACCTTTTCTGCAGGAAGGGAAAGATGTTTTGTGCATCTGCTTTTCCTCTGGACTTTCTGCAACATGGAACGCAGCAAAAATAGCATGCACAGATCTTGCCAGCCATTACCCTGAACGCACGATCGAGGTGGTTGATTCCCTGTCTGCTTCCCTTGGGCAGGGCTTGCTGGTTTACTATGCTGCACAAAAACGCAAAGCAGGAGAATCCCTTGATTCTGTTACAAATTGGCTGGAACAAAACAAGTTGCATCTGTGCCATTGGTTCACCGTAGATGACCTGCAGTATCTGAAACGCGGCGGCCGCATCAATACTGCCACTGCTCTTTTGGGCACCATGATGGGGATGAAACCGGTTATGCATATGGATGAGAGCGGCCACCTTGCAGGAGTCAGTAAAGTCCGCGGACGCCGCGCATCACTTGATGCATTGGTAAAGCATATGGAACAGACTGCAGTGGATCCAAAAGATCAAGTCGTCTTTATCAGCCACGCCGACGCTTACACAGATGCTAAATATGTCGCAAAACAAGTCAAAACACACCTGGGTGTCAAAAAGGTTTTAATAAATTTTGTCGGTCCAGTCATTGGCGCACATGCCGGTCCCGGAACCGTTGCATTGTTTTTTCTTGGTACTGAAAGATAAAAGAAGGACCTGCCGCAGATTATTATACGGCAGGTCCTTCTTTTATGGTGCTTCTGATACGGTTTTCTGTGTCTCGCCTTTGTCTTCCAATAATTTAATTTTTATATTCAGCGTTCTCTGCTGTTTTGCAGAATAGACTTTCACCGAAACTTCGTCTCCCGGCTTAAATTCAGAAATTACTCCTGTTACATCGTCCAACCCCATAATTTGTTTCCCATTGATCTGATAAAGGATATCACCTCTTCTGACATCACTGCTGTTTAAGGAACTGCCGGAGTCAATCGAAAGGATTTTCAGGCCGCCTTTCAAATTCAGCATGGCTGCCTCATGAGGAGAAAGCACTCGGCACACAATTCCCAGCCGGGTGCGTCCTTTCACGTATCCGTTCTGAATCAATTGGTTGATAATCGTAACCGCATGACTAACTGGAATCGAAAATCCCATTCCTTCATATCCGGTCGTAATAATTTTACAGGAATTGATTCCTACTACCTGCCCATAAAGATTACAAAGCGGCCCGCCTGAATTTCCCGGATTAATGGCCGCGTCTGTCTGAATATAGGTCATACCATTATCGCTGTGTCCAGCAATTGGGCGGTTCAACGCTGAAACATAACCGCCAGTCAAACTATTACTGTAATTCATTCCGTCCGGATCCCCAATCGCCAGTACCCGCTCGCCTACTTTCAGATCTTCCTCGCTGCCGAATTTCGCAGCAGTCAGCCCACTCGCACTGATTTTTAGCACAGCAAGGTCACTCGTTTTATCATAACCCAAAATTCTCGCATCATATTGTTTCCCATTCGACAGGATAACTGTCACGGTTGCGGAACGTGAGTTTCCAATAACATGGGAATTCGTCAAAATGACCCCATCACTGCTGGCAACAATCCCTGTTCCCTGACTTTCCGCAGGCTGCCCGGTTTCTGTTGGGATAGAAGCCAGCACACCGACGACACTTGGACTTACCGTTGTAAAAACATTTTCCGGATTCATCGGTTTTCCGCTTTTGTGTTGGATGGAAATTAAACTTTTAGTCCCTTCTCCTCGGTTCGGTACCACATGTTTGGAGCGGGAAACCGTAGTCTCTGAACTGGTGGAAGGTTCCTGCGATTCGCTGGGTATTCTGTTTCTGCCCTGCCGCGCATCATGAACTCCAAAACCGATCAGCATTCCAACAAAAATCACGAACAGTACAAGTAAGATACTAATTAAAATTTTAACCTGCTTCGTAAGCGGTTTTTTAGGCTTTTTCGGTAAACCTGCAGGATTTTGATATATCGCCGGTGGCTGCCGCCCTGCGTCTTGGTTCGCAGAGGGCTGTGGATGTTCCGCTCCTTTCGGATTGCCAAACGGATACCACACCGCCGGCCGAAACTGATGCTGCTGATTTTCCTGTCTCTCTCTGCTTGTGTGATCCTCTGGCCCTGTTCTTCCCCCTTCGGGAACCTGCGGTCCTTTTTCCTCCATCCTATCTATTTCCTCCTGTCATCAGACTTGTCCGCTTAGGATTTTGCCTCTGTATCACCCTGTTCTTTTTTCCCCGAGGAAGGCGTTTCCCCCTCAGAGACCTGATTTCTCTTCTGTTTGGGCGTCTCCACAACTTCCGCACAGACAGTTGTCGTCGGCCTTTGAGAATCCGGTGATTTCGGAATTTCTTTTGGCAGCCAGAAAGAAAATTCTGTATATTGACCAACAATAGAATTTGCGGTGATTTCCCCGCCGTGCTGCTGAATGATCGTCCGCACAATATATAATCCCAATCCCATGCCGGTTCTATCCTTACTGCGGGATTTATCCGTTTTATAAAAGCGGTCGAAAATCTGCATGATTTCATCCGGTGCAATCCCGTCTCCGCTGTTGCGGATAATCACTTCTATGCGCGACGGCATGTCTTTCAGCGTTACATTGATATATCCGCCTTCATTTGTAAATTTGACTGCATTTTCCACCAGATTATACACCACCTGATGGATCATATCAGAATCTCCATCCACAAAAATGGGGTGTGTATCTTCCAGTCCGTGCACAGCAATCTTCTTTTTTTCAATTGCATTTTCGAAACTAATCATGGTTGTCAGAACGGTCTCCGTAATATCAAAACGAGTCAGGCAAAGTTTCAGTTCTCCGTTGTCAATCCGTGACAGATCCAACATTGTCTTTACCAGCCGCGAAAGCCGCTTAACCTCTTGGGAAACAATGCGCAGATAATGTCCCTGCTTTTCCGATGAAATGGTTCCGTCCAAGATTCCGTCAATAAACCCCGCAATTGTTGTCATTGGCGTTTTCAGCTCATGGGAAACATTTGCAATAAAATTGCGCCGCGTATATTCGCTGCTCGCCAGAGAATCCGCCATATTATTGAAAGCCACTGCCAGTTCACCAACCTCATCCCGGCTCGTTACCGGCACGCGGATATTGAAATTACCATCACCAAAATTGCGGGCAGCATCTGCCATAATGCGCAATGGACGCACCATATTATAGGAAAAGACCCACACCATGCAGAAACTAACGGCAAAAGCAGCGAGCGCTGCAAACAGAAACATCCGCAGGATGTCCTTCCGGTATTCCACCAGACTGTGCGCCGCTACTGATGCAAAAACAGCACCTATCGTTTGTGTTTTTCCAGAAAGCTGCACCGTTACCGGCACACCGACCACATAGCAGGGCGCCTCATAAATTCCACCCAGCATAGTTTGATCGTCATACCGGCCGCCCAATGCTTTTTTCATGATGTCTGCAGGGATATTCTTATCTGTGTGCAGGGTACCATTCACCCCCTGTGCATTGACAATGATTTGTCCTGCACGGTTGACAACAAAAATATCACTCGTATTGTTTCGGCTCAGTACCGGCAGAAATTTCTCCATTTCCGCCATATCCATAAGCAGTTCTCCGTCTGGGCGAAATGATACACTGTGCGATACAACTTCCGAAATGCTCATTGCGTTTTTCTGGAGTCCATCCCGCTTTTCTCGCTTCCAGTTGCTGTTAAAGCACAGCAGCATCACTAAACCGAGTATACAGAAGCTAATCAGAATGGTAACAAGCGTCATTTGCAGATATTTTTTAAAAATTGTTTTTCGCTTGGTTTGTTTCAAAGGCTATCACTCATTCTTTATCTTTCACTTCAAATTTATATCCAACGCCCCAAACCGTCTTGAGCGACCATTGGTCAGAAACGCCTTCCAGCTTTTCGCGCAGACGTTTCACATGCACATCAACGGTACGGCTGTCCCCGTAGTAATCAAATCCCCATACCTCATCCAAAAGCTGGTCCCGTGTAAAGACACGGTTGGGATTACTGGCTAAGTGATAAATCAGTTCCATTTCTTTCGGAGGCGTGTCCACCACTTTCCCGTCAACTTTTAATTCATAATTGGTCAGGTTAATCGAAAGTTTATCGTAATGTACTTCCTTAACAGAATCGTTTCCTGTTTTTCCAATTCGCCGCAGCACGGCCTTGATTCGGGCAACTACTTCTTTTGCCTCAAAAGGCTTTACCACATAGTCGTCTGCTCCAAGCTCCAGCCCAAGCACTTTGTCAAAGACTTCTCCTTTTGCTGTTAACATAATAATGGGGCATTGACTCTTTTTCCGGATTTCACGGCATACCTGCCAGCCATCCAGCTCCGGAAGCATAATATCCAGTAAAATCAGATCAGGATTTTCTTTTTCAAACAGTTCCAATGCCTTTTTGCCATCGTTGGCAATAACAACCTCAAAACCTTCTTTTTCAATATAAAGCCGCAACAGTTCACAAATATTCTGGTCGTCATCCACAACCATAATTTTTCCTTGTGACATACAAATCCCTCCTTTTGCATAACAACGTACTTTATTATTATAAATTAGCATTTGTGTCAAGTGATGAATATTTTATGAAGTCCCCGCTGCTTTCATTATACATACTTTTCGGCAGCTATGCAAAATTCAATTGCGGCAGCCACAATTTTCTGCCCGTTTTTCTTCATGAAAAGGAGGGAAAAAAGAAAAAAGGGCCGCTGCCGTGCTTTTCGCACTGTGCAGCAGCCCTTTCCCGTCAGCCTTTTAAACTATTCAGCAAACCGCCTTTATCGATGATGTTCTGGATAAACGGCGGAAATGGCTCCGCCTGAAAGGTTTTTCCGCTTGTCAGATCTGTAATGACACCTGTACCAAAATCCACCTGCACGTCATCGCCGTCTTGGATTTTTTCAGCCGCTTCCTCACATTCCAGAATCGGCAGCCCGATATTGATGGAATTACGGTAAAAGATACGCGCAAATGTGCTGGCAATCACACAGGAAATTCCGCTCGCCTGAATGGCAATCGGTGCATGTTCCCGTGAAGAACCACACCCAAAGTTTTTGTTTGCAACAATGATATCCCCCGGCTTCACCGTTTTAACAAAATTACGGTCCAGATCTTCCATGCAATGCTGCGCCAGTTCCGCTCGGGAAGAGGTATTTAGATAACGTGCCGGAATAATGACATCTGTATCAACATTATTTCCATATTTATGTACTCTGCCTTTTGCCTGCATTAGTTCTCTCTCCTCCCGTTCACAGTTTTTCCGGATCTGTCAGTTTACCCGTCACAGCACTTGCTGCAGCCACCGCCGGACTCGCAAGATAAACTTCGCTTTCCACATGTCCCATTCTGCCTACAAAATTACGGTTGGTTGTGGAAACAGCGCGCTCGCCTTTTCCAAGTATTCCCATATATCCACCAAGGCACGGCCCACAGGTTGGTGTACTCACAACAGCACCCGCTTCAACGAAGATTTCTGTCAGTCCCTCGCGGATACACTGTAAGTAAACCTTCTGGGTTGCCGGAATCACAATACAGCGCACACCGTCTGCTACTCTGCGCCCTTTCAGAATCTTTGCTGCCACACGCATGTCTTCTATCCGTCCGTTTGTGCAGGAGCCGATAACTGCCTGATCGATTTTAACCCCTGCCGCTTCGTCAATGGTTCTGGTGTTGTCCGGCAGGTGCGGAAAACTGACCGTCGGCCGCAGACTGGAAAGGTCGATTTCCACAGTGCGCTCATAGTCGGCATCCGCATCTGCCTCATAAATTTTCACTTCTCGCTGGAACCGCCCTTTTTCATAAGCCAGCGTCTTGTCATCCACAGGGAAAATGCCGTTCTTGGCACCCGCTTCAATTGCCATATTGGCAATGCAGAGCCGGTCTTCAACAGACAGGGCTGCCACACCTTCACCGGTGAATTCTAATGATTGATAAAGCGCTCCGTCTACACCGATTTCGCCAATCAAGTGCAAAATAACGTCTTTACCGCTCACCCATCCGGTTGGTTTTCCTTTTAATACCACTCGGATGGCACCCGGTACTTTGAACCATGCCTTGCCGGAAATCATTCCGGCAGCCATATCGGTGCTTCCTACGCCCGTGGAGAAAGCACCCAGCGCACCGTAAGTGCAGGTATGGCTGTCTGCTCCGATAACACAGTCGCCCGGCCCCACAAGGCCCTGTTCCGGCAGCAGCGCATGTTCTATACCCATCCGTCCGACGTCAAAAAAGTTTTGGATATGATAGGTCTTGGCAAAGTCACGTGTTTGGCGGCATTGTTCCGCCGCCTTTATATCCTTATTCGGCACAAAATGGTCAAGCACCAGCGCAATACGGGTATCATCAAACACTTTATCCGCACCGCATTTTTCAAATGCATTAATCGCCACAGGGCTGGTAATGTCATTCCCAAGCACTAAATCCAGCTTCGCTTCAATCAGCTGTCCGGCTTTCACAGAGGGCAGCCCCGCGTGTGCCGCCAGAATCTTCTGTGTCATGGTCATTCCCAATTCAGAACGCCTCCTCTTCTTTTCTTATTTTTATTATCCCACAATCTGTTTACAAAGAATGTAAACCATGTTACAATTCAAATAAGAAGGCGTTCCCCCGCATTTATTTCGGAAACGCCTCCACATGATGACAGAAAGAGGAAATCTTATGGAACACGAAAGTTTTCATTTCACTGCACCTGCATCCGGATGGTCCATTCTCAGCGAAGGCCAGCCGTCCCACATGGTTTCCCGCGGACAAATTATTTATCTGCAGGGGGAACCCGGCCGCTGTTTCTATTATTTGAAAAAAGGTCGGGTACGCATTTTCCTCATTTCTGATGAGGGTTCTGAAAAGACAGTAACGGTACGCGAATCCGGCTGTATTTTAGGCGAAGCCGCTTTTCTGGATGGGGAACCGCGTACCACCTCCGCACGTGCCCTTACAAACTGTGAACTAGTCCGAATCGGTCAAATAGAACTCACTGCCCTTTTTCGGCGGGAACCCACACTTGCTCTGCAGATGCTGCGGTTCCTTGCCAAAACCGTGCGCATGCTGTCTAATCAACTGGACACCATGTCTTTCCTGCCTGCCGACCGCCGCATTGCCGGGATCCTGCTTTCCCTTGTCAACTCGCAGCATGCAGTACACACTTCACAGGAGGAACTCGGCAATTTAGCCGGTGTTACCCGCGTCACGGTAAATCGCGTACTGCACTTCTTTTCACAAAAACACTGGATTTCTCTGCAATACCGCTGCATTAGAATCACCGATTCTGATGCTCTTGCCGAATTTGCACAAACACAAACATAGGAAGCCGGACTGCTGCGAAACAGCACATGAAAAATGCGCCTTGATCGGGCTGAAAAGCCGCTTTCAAAGCGCATTTTTGTTTTGCTGTTTTTTGTGATTTTACCGCTGTGAGGGCTGTTGTGTTTCAAAAAGCAAGGTAAGATTATTTTGCACTCATCGCGTTTTGATAAACTTTCAAACTGGCATCCCAGTACGTTTTATGCTCCTGATACTTCTTGTCATGGTCAGGGAAAAGGACACGCATGTTGGCAGTCAGGGCATCACCACTGTACTTCATGACATTAGGCATGGCCATTTTTGTTTTGGACACGTCCCATCCATCCCGTTTCTGAATATACGCATAGCCCTTGTCATCACAGAAGAAAAGCATATCACTGTAAAGATTAAGGTCACCCAACAGACGTGTGACATTTGCTTCTGTCACTTGTGGATCACTGTTCCCTGTACCAAGTGTATATGAATTCACCTGGACCACAACTTTTCCATCTCCATTGCGGTCTTTTGCACCCAGCTGCAGTTTATATTCCATATCCTGTATCACAGAATTCGACACTGGCTTCTCTGTAATCAGGCCAACCTGATAATCAGGATTCACTTGGGTCACCGCACTATGAATAAAATAGGCAGCGAATAAAGCCACTGCAATTCCTATCAAAACATGCCATTTATGATAATACCAAAAATTCTGCCACTTCTCTTTTGGCGTTTTCGGCACATGTTTCAATCTTTCACTGTGTATGGTTTCTTCACCTTGATGCACCAGATACCCTTCACGTGCCATCTGTTTACTCCTTTGGTTTCATGGTCGGGAAAAGAAGGACATCGCGGATAGAGTCTGCACCTGTCAGAGTCATCACCAAACGGTCAACCCCGATTCCCAGCCCGCCGGTCGGCGGCATTCCATATTCCAGTGCCGTCAGAAAATCTTCATCCACATCGCAGGCTTCATCGTCTCCGGCCGCTTTTGCAGCAGCTTGTGCTTCAAAGCGCTCCCGCTGGTCAATTGGGTCATTCAGTTCCGAAAACGCATTGGCATGTTCTGTGCCACAGATAAAGAGTTCAAAACGTTCTGTATAACGTGGATCATTCGGACATTTCTTCGCCAGCGGGGAAATATCAGTCGGATGATTCAGCAGGAAAGTTGGCTGCACCAGCTTGTCCTCACAATATTCATCAAAGAACAGGCTCATAATATCGCCCATTTTATAACGATCCTTTACTTCCAAATGATGCTCTTGTGCAAGCGCACGCGCCTCATCCAGAGATTTTATTTCATCAAAGTCAACACCAGCATAAGTTTTTACAGCATCTTTCATCGTAATTCTCGCGAAAGGCTGTGCAAAGTCGATATCCACGCCACGCACAGTTACCTTTGTGGTACCCAGCACATTCTTTGCCACCGTACGGATAAGGTTCTCCGTCAGGTCAATCATACCATTGATATCCGTATATGCCTGATACAGTTCCAACTCTGTAAATTCCGGATTGTGCTTGGTATCCATGCCTTCATTGCGGAAAACACGGCCAATTTCGTACACTTTGTCAAACCCGCCGACAATCAGACGTTTCAAATAAAGCTCCAGTGCAATACGCAGATACAAATCCATGTCCAGCGTGTTGTGGTGTGTGACAAACGGTCTGGCTGCCGCACCGCCGGCGATCGTGTGCAGCACCGGTGTTTCCACTTCCAAGAATGCCTGCCCGTCCAAAAATCTGCGGATTTCCGTAATAATATGGCTGCGCTTGACAAAAGTATCCTTTACTTCCGGGTTGACAATCAGGTCAAGATAGCGCTGTCGGTAACGCGTGTCTGTATTCGTCAATCCGTGAAACTTTTCTGGAAGCGGCAGCAAGCTCTTGCTCAGCAGCTTTGCTTCTGTTGCTCGCACGCTGATCTCGCCGCGTTTTGTGCGGAACACTTTTCCTTTTAAGCCGATAATATCGCCAACGTCCCAGTAAGCTTTAAACTCCTTGTAAGTTTCCTCACCAACTTCATCAATGCGGAAATAAACCTGAATGCGCCCACTGGTATCTTCCACATCCAGGAAGCTGGCTTTTCCCATCACGCGGCGGCTCATCATACGTCCTGCAATGCATACCTCTTTATCTTCCAGGGTTTCAAAGTTTTCCTTGATGGCTTTTGCATAGTGATCCCGCGGCCAAGTCGTAATCACAAAGGGATCTTTTCCGGCTTTTCGCAGCGCAGCAAGTTTTTCCCTGCGAATCTGCTGTTGTTCATTCAGATCCTGCTCCGTCTTTGGCTGATTTCCCTTATTCCCACTCATGTAAACGATTCCTCCTAATAATCCTATAAACGAAAAAAATGCCCGGCCGCGCCCCGCCTTTCAACCAACACTAGGGCAAGGAAGCGGTCCGGACACCCAGTCATCTGCGCTGTTGCACAGAATAAATGCGCCGGAAACTTTTTCAGCTTCCGCACATTCTGCTATTCCATCGGTTATTTCATAATTTCCAGAACTTTGTAATTTTTAGTCCCTGCCGGAACTTCTATTTCCACATTTTCGCCCTCTGAATGGCCGATCAGGGCGTTGCCCACAGCGCTTTCGTCACTGATACAGCCCATAGCAGGATCTGCTTCACTGCTGCCAACGATTTTAAGCTTGATTTCTTTACCGTCATCGCTGTCCGGGTTGGAAACACGCACACGCACAGTTGAGCCAATATGAATTTGTTCATTGTTCAGTTCTGATTCATCAATTACTTTTACATCTTTGAGCATTGCTTCCACATCGGCAATGCGTGCTTCCAAAATGGCCTGTTCATTTTTTGCTTCATCATATTCACTGTTCTCGGAAAGGTCACCATAGCCAAGTGCTACTTTGATTTTTTCCGCAACTTCTTTACGTTTGACACCCTTCAGTTCCTGCAGTTCTTTTTGGAGCTTTTCAAGGCCCGCTTTCGTCAAAACTGTCTGTTTCTGCATGGTTTTACCACCTTTTCAGGGAGTAAGACTCCCCCATTTAGATATACTTAATTATTATAATAGAACCCACAGATATTGTCAATCATGACCTTTGTCGTCTGTGTGTACTGCCGGTGCAGTTTTATGAAATTCATGGATAAAAGTGCGAAAGCAGTCAATGGCCGTTTCATCCCCAACGATTAAAATCTTGTCGCCTTTTGAAAACGTGTAATAGGGGCCGGGGGAAATGATGACTTGACCGTTCTGTATGATACCAATGATTGTTACCCCAGTGTTTTGCCAGATGCCCAGTTCCCCAATACTTTTCCCAATCACGTTGGAGTTGTTCGGAAGCATCACTTCTACCGGAATAACAACATTCAGCCGCCGGTATTTATACATGTCTATCATCTGGTTTGTCAGCGTCACAATTTCTTGGTCCATAGATTCCCGCTTCTGAAACAAATTATTCAGCTTCCAGCGGATTTCTGAAATACTTTCTTCATCCTGAAAATTTAGGATGAATTGGCTGGCCATCTCTTTAGACAGAACTATAATACCGCTTCCCAGCAGAATTTTTACCACTTTCTTGTCAGACAAAATCGACATGGACCGTCGTATTGTTTCCGGTGACACATTATATTCCGTTGCAAGAATAGAACGGCCTTTCAGCTTTTCTCCTTCCTGTATCTCACCGGCAACAATGCGGGTGGAAATGTCCACAGCAATTTTTACATATCGCGGCACGATATGCTGCGGCACGTTCTGCATCACAATCAACAGCTTTCCCCATATGATATTTCCATTTTATTTATTTTTAAATGAACTATTCTGCAATTCTTTTATATTTTATCATTTTTATTATAGCATTTCTTTTTCTCTGTAGCAATTCTGTCATTCGGGATGACAAACGTAAGATTGTCATTCTAAAACAATTGTTTTTCAGCCAATTTTACTGAAAACTTTTGTCAATTGACAACTTACAACTTATGCTCTATAATAAAGTTGTCAGTTGTCAGTTAAATCTGTACTGCTATAGAAGGGGGATACACACATGAATTTACATAACAGAACAATTCGCGCAGCCATTTTCGATATGGATGGCACCATGTTTGATACGGAGCGGCTTAGAATGCAGGCACTGCAAAAAGCCTCTCATGAAATTTGTGGAAAAAGTATGGACAAAGAAGTGTTAATGCGCTCCCTTGGTTTAAGTGCAGTGGCATCAGAAGCACTGGCAAAAAAGACTTATGGCAAAGACTACCCCTATAAGTCAATCCGCAGCCGTGCCGATGAGTTGGAATTGGAACAGGTACGAAAAGATGGCGTTCCCGTCAAAGATGGTCTCTTTGAAGTCCTCACGCGATTGAAAAAAGCAGGTGTTTTACTTGCAGTTGCTACTTCCAGCCGCCGCCAAATTGCTGAAGCCTATTTGATTCAAGCAGATATTTTAGAACTATTTGACAGCATCACTTGTGGGGACGATGTGCAAAGGGGAAAACCGAATCCTGACATTTTTTTAAAGGCATCAAAAGAGTTAAACTGCAGTCCGGAAACCTGCATCGTAGTGGAGGACTCCGAAAACGGCCTTCTGGCTGCTTCCCGAGCCGGTGCATTGCCCATCTGGGTAAAAGATATCAAGGAACCAAAACCAGAAATTAAAAAACTCGCTTGGTTAACCTATAAATGTATGTCTGACCTAGCAAAGGATCTGATTCCCTTCACCCCTAAGTTTCCGGTACCGAAAATCAGTGACGCTTTTCCCAATAAAATCAATCACCTGAAAGTCGGCATCCATGGATTCGGCGCCATCGGCGGCGGCTATCTGGCACAGATTTTTTCCTATTGGGATGGTTACACCCGCCCATCTGAAATAATCTGTTCGACACTCAACAGCACCACCCGTGAAATTGTCAACACATTTGGAAAATACAACGTCCATTATGGAAGTTCCGGGCAGGATCAGACAATTGACCATGTCCGTGTGATTGACGGAAATGATGAACAGGCAATGATAAACATGTATACCGAATGTGTGATGGTAGGACTGAGCCTGCCCGAAGCTGCTATTCGTGGGCAGGCTCCCATTCTTGCAAAAGGTCTGTTGGAACGAAATCGCCAAAATGGAAGGCCGCTGACTATTTTAGTCATTCTGAATAAGGTGAACGGCGGTCAGTTTGTTCGGGATTGCGTTTATGATGCATTGGTCAAACTGGCAGACCGCCATACTGCAGATCAGATTCTTCAGAAAACGGATTTTTGTGAAACCGTGGTAAACCGCATGGCAGCCCAGACATCTGAAGATCTGCAGATCAAGCAGCTTTATATTGGTTTGCAGGATTTGGAATCCGGTATGATTACAGATCAATTAAAAAAGGCTCCCCTGAACAGTCCAAGACCAGAGCCAGTCATCAGCATCTCAAAGCTGTTGAAAACGGCTTCTTCCGTTGCACAGGAGTTGTCCAATCTGAAAATTACGCTGTTTGACTGCGAGCCATTTATGCCTCTTTATGCTGGAAAAGGGAGTCCATGGGTCGAACAGCTGTGCCAAGTCACCTGTATTGACCCCATTGCAGAGATGCAGCAGCTAAAAAATAAGCTTTCTAACGGTACACATGCCATGATCGCATGGTACTCCAGCCTTCTTGGTTACAGCACAATTGGGCAGGGCATGGGGGACCAGCGTGTGCTGTCGTTAGTACAGCGTGTTATGCAGCAGGAGATCAAACCTGTCATGTTACAGGAATATTCAGATTTGTCTGAGTATATCGACCACTTTATAAGCGGTTTTATCTCTCGCTGTCAAAAATCATTTCAGGACCCCTGCACGCGTGTTGGACGTGACCCATTGCGTAAGCTGCAAGGTGATGAACGTATATTTGGAACTATCCACATGGCACAAACTCATCATATCCCCACTCCTTTACTGGAAAGTGGCGCTGCGCTCGGTCTTCTCTATGCTGTTTCCGACTGTAATCCACAGGATGAAGAAAGTCAGTTCCTTCGGAAACTTTATCTGCAAACCGGTGACGTCCGCAGTCTATTAACCTTCAATGGCTCGTTTAAGGGAAAAGAGTATCAGTGTCTGGATCCCGAGAAAGACAGCACTTTGATTTCCCGTGTATCCGAACAGTTTCATAAACTCATGCAGAAGCTTCCTGCACAGCAAGTGAGCTAATTGTGCGAAAATCCACTAAATATTGGAGAGTGTTCCCAGTTCAAGAAAGCAAAGATAAGAGTTTGTCGCCAAAGAGTACGGAATTACGTGGCCTTACTCTAATTAGCTCCCTGTGCACCAATAATATTAAATACAAAAATAATCTTAACAGTAAAAAAGAGCTTCTGCTGTAGTTTTGTTCTGCAGCAGAAGCTCTTTTTTATTGTTCTTTTACGGTTCATTTTTAAGAATACAGTCCAGTTATCAAGTTGGTCTATTGGCACTCTATGTCTTAATCGCCAAATTTTTGTCTTAGCTTTTCAAAAAAGCCCTTGCTTTTTTGGTAATTTTTATCACTGGTACTGTCTTCAAATTTTTTCAGCAGTTCTTTTTGCTTCATCGTCAGATTTTTGGGAACTTCCAGCACCATACGTACATACTGATCCCCATATCCACGGCCATTCAGTTTTGCCATGCCTTTCCCTTTTAATTTAAAAATATCGCCGGGTTGTGTCCCCTCTCGCAGCTGATAGCTTACCTTACCGTCCAAAGTAGGTACCACCACTTCACCGCCCAACGCAGCCTCTGCAAATGTAACGGGCATGTCACACCAAATGTCGCTCCCTTTACGCTCAAACAGCGAATGTGGGCGCACACTTACAATCAGATGCAGGTCACCTGCCGGTCCGCCGTTTGTCCCTGCATTTCCTTGGCCAGGTACATTCAGAACCTGCTGATTATCAATACCCGCCGGCACATTAATTTCCACGCTCTTCCGTGTGCGGACATATCCTTTTCCGTGGCAGGTCGGACATGGCGTACTGATGACTTTGCCGGTCCCATGGCAGCGGTCACAGGTACGAGTTGTTTGCACAACACCCATAAAAGTATTTTGTGTAACACGAACCTGACCAGTCCCTCCGCACGCGGGGCAGGTCGTTGCCTTCGTACCCGCTTTTGCACCGGAACCGTGGCAGTCCGAACATTCTTCCACTTTATCATAGGTTATCGTTTTGCGGCAGCCTTTTGCGGCTTCTTCAAACTCAATCACAAGATTAGCTTCCACATCTGTACCACGCTTTGGTGCATTCGGAGAGGAACGACGCCCTCCGAACCCACCAAAACCGCCGAATGGGCTTGCTCCGCCAAAGAAGGAGTCAAAAATATCATCAAAGCCGCCCATGCCGCCAAACGGATCTCCTCCAGCTCCTCCGGCAGCTCCGCCGCCGAAGTTTGGATCCACACCTGCATGGCCAAACTGGTCATAACGCGCACGTTTGTCCTTATTGGAAAGGACTTCATATGCTTCATTGAGTTCCTTGAATTTTTCTTCCGCATTTTTGTCACCCGGGTGCAAATCCGGATGGTATTTTTTTGCAAGTTTCCGATATGCCTTCTTGATTTCGTCCTCCGAGGCATTCTTCGGCACGCCCATTACTTCATAGTAATCTCTTTTATTCGCCATAAAATTCCTCCTCACAGGACCAAATGTTTGTATATTCCATCAATTTTTAATTCATCCTAAGCTCTTTTTCTGCACAGTTGTTAAGGATACTAGCCTGTCTCTGGAATGTCAAGCTGAAAAGGACTTCCGATAGGACAACAGGGGCCTCTGCTGCGAAGCCCCTGCTGCAATCCTGTTGAAAAGTCAGGCGTATTATTTCTTATCCTTGTCGTCTACATCTTTGTATTCTGCATCATAAACCGTGTTGCCGTTGTTATCGGTCGTCTGGCCCGCCTGTGAGGATTTGCCCTGCTGTGCTGCTTGCTGCTGTGCAGCCTGAGCTGCTGCCTGTGCCGCCTGCGGATTGTTTTTGTAAAGTTTTTCACTGATGGAGAACATCGTCTTCTGCAGTTCATCTGCTTTTGCCTTGATGTCCTCTGTATTGTCACCCTTGTTTGCTTCCTTCACAGCATTGATCTTGCTTTCCAGCTCACTCTTATCCGCTGCATCAATCTTGCTTCCGCTGTCGGAGATGAGTTTCTCAGCCGTATAGACCATCTGCTCCGCATTGTTCTTTGCATCCACAGCCTCGCGGTGCTGCTTATCTTCCGCTGCATATTTTTCAGCATCTTTGACAGCCTTGTCGATGTCTTCCTTGCTCATATTGGAAGAAGAAGAAATCGTAATGTGCTGCTCTTTGCCGGTACCTAAATCTTTTGCGGATACATTGACGATACCGTTTGCATCAATATCAAAAGTGACTTCAATCTGAGGCACTCCGCGAGGTGCCGGGGCAATGCCGTCCAATTTAAAGAGGCCAAGCTGCTTATTGTCGCGCGCAAATTCACGCTCGCCCTGCAGCACATTGATTTCCACCTGTGTCTGACCATCTGCTGCAGTGGAAAAAGTCTGGCTCTTTTTTGTCGGAATGGTAGTGTTACGGTCAATAACCTTTGTCATAACACCGCCCATTGTTTCAACACCAAGGGACAGCGGCGTAACATCCAGTAACAGCAGTCCTTCCACTTCACCGCCAAGCACACCAGCCTGCAGCGCAGCACCCATAGCCACACATTCATCCGGGTTAATACCCTTAAAAGGCTCTTTGCCGGTAATCTTTTTGACCGCTTCCTGCACAGCCGGCATACGGGAAGAACCACCTACCATCAGGATTTTGTTGATATCACTGTAGGCTAGTCCCGCGTCCTTCATTGCCTGCTTCATTGGGCCAACGGTTTTCTCAACCAAATCTGAAGTCAGTTCTTCAAACTTTGCACGGGTCAGTGTCATATCCAGATGTTTCGGTCCTGTTGCATCTGCTGTGATAAACGGCAGACTGATCTGCGTGCTTGTCATACCGGAAAGCTCAATTTTCGCCTTTTCAGCAGCCTCTTTCAAGCGCTGCATGGCCATCTTGTCACCGGAAAGGTCAATTCCGTTCTCTTTTTTAAACTCATTGATCATCCAGTCCATGACGCGCTTATCAAAATCATCGCCGCCCAGGCGGTTATTCCCTGCGGTAGCCAGAACTTCCTGTACACCGTCGCCCATTTCAATGATGGACACATCAAAGGTACCGCCGCCAAGGTCATAAACCATGATTTTCTGTTCTCCGCCCTTATCAATGCCATAGGACAGTGCCGCAGCAGTCGGTTCGTTGATAATACGCTTGACATCCAGCCCTGCTATCTTGCCGGCATCCTTGGTTGCCTGACGCTGAGAGTCTGTAAAATAAGCCGGAACGGTGATGACAGCGCTGCTTACTGGCTCACCCAGATAAGCTTCCGCATCACTCTTGAGCTTCTGCAGAATCATCGCGCTGATTTCCTGCGGTGTATATTGTTTGTCATCAATCTTTACTTTATAGTCGGAACCCATTTCACGTTTAATGGAAATAACCGTGCGGTCCGGGTTTGCAATGGCCTGGCGTTTTGCAGCCTGCCCCACGATTCGCTCACCATCTTTTTTAAATGCAACAACAGACGGTGTGGTGCGCGCACCTTCTGCATTAGGGATAACGACCGATTCGCCGCCTTCAATGACAGCCACGCAGGAGTTTGTGGTACCAAGATCTATACCAATTGTTTTACTCATAGTTCTTACCTCCATTTTATTTGCAGTAAACAGTATTCAAAGAAAAATTTATTATATTGAAAGCGCAGTTGCGCTTTTCTTTCACTTTCAGTTCAGTTGGCGACCTGCACCATGGCATGGCGCACAACTTTGTCGCCGATCATGTAGCCCTTCTGATAAACCTCCATGATAACATTTTCCCCAACTTTTTCGTCCTCAACATGGGACACTGCATTATGAAACTGGGAATCAAACGGTTCGCCCTTTTCACCCATTGGTTTCACACCAAGTTTCTCGAGCGCTTTGTTCATTTGTTTGAGCACCATTTCAATTCCTTTTCGCAGGTCTTCAACGGAGCATTCCTTCTGGCTCAAAGCGCGTTCCAAATTATCGGCCACCGGCAGGAACTCCTGCACAGCATCGGAAGTCGCATTGGTATAAAGGGCATCCTTCTCACGTTCTGTGCGCTTACGAAAGTTGTCATACTCTGCTGCTGTGCGCATCAGCAGGTCTTTCTGCTTTGCCGCTTCAGCCTTTGCCGCTTCCAGTTCTTGTTTCAGCTGCTCTCCCTGTGATTCGTTTTCGGCCTTTGATTCTGCCTCGTCAGCCTTCTTCGTTTTTTCCTTCCTGCCTTTTCCTTCTTTCCGGGGCTGCTCTGTTTCCGGCTCAGTTACCTTTGCCTGAGGCTGATCCTCTGCTGTCTTTTCTGTGCCTTCTGTTTCTTTTTTTCCATCGTTCTCCAAAATCACACGACCCCCTTTTCTTTCCTGAAATTTATCAAAAGCAAATTGCTTTTAAACAATTCAATCAATGAAGTCAATTCTGTCTGCCTATCTATTGCAGATCAATCAGCTCTGTCAGCATCCTTCCTACGGAGCGGGAAAGATAATCCAGACTGCCAATCAGCTTTGGATAATTCATTCGGATCGGCCCCAGCACCGCAATTGCACCGGCATCTCGCCCGCGCACCGCATAATGCTGAATCACAAGGCTTACATCCTTCAGAGCGGAAATTCCGCTTTCCTCGCCAATGTACACCCGCGAACCGGCTTTCTGCAGAAGCTGGTAAACCTCCTGCGGTCTGGAAAGATAGCGCATGACACACCGCAAGTTCTCCGCATTGAACTCCGGGAAAAACAAGAGGTTTGTCTCTCCATCCATACGCACATCGCTGCCCATTGCCTCCCGCGCTACATCCTGCAAAGCCGTCAGCGCGCTGCTCATCAGCAGTGCCGCTTCCCCCATTGATGCACCCATCGTTTGGATGTACGCCGGTGTGATGCTCCGAACGGTCCGCCCTGCCAGACTTTCGTTAAAGACACGGAAGAAAACCCGCAGGATTTCCGGTGTCAGTTCAAAGTCGCAGTGGAATACACGGCTGTGCATCGTGCCGGAACTGGTCATCAGAATCACCATTGCCGTCCGGCGGCTGGTCTGGACAAACTGAATGCCCGCCACAGAAGCGTTGTGTCCGCTCGGCGTAGTGGAAATTGCCGCCATATGGGTAATTCCCGCCAGCGTTCTGGACACACCGTCCAACAGCTTCTCCGGGTCATAAGCGCTTGGCAGAAGAAGGGCATCAATGAAATGCCGCTCCTCCGGTGTAACCGGCATAGGCTGCATCAGTTCATCAATATAGATGCGGTAGCCTCTTTCGCTTGGCACCCTGCCTGCAGAAGTATGGGGCTGGTCCAGCAGGCCCATCGCCGCCAGATCGCTCATCTCATTCCGCACGGTAGCACTGGATACGGAAAAATCAAGGTTGTCACACAGCACCTTGCTTCCCACCGGTTCGCCGGAAACTGTATAAAGCTCAATCACAGCTTTCAGGATTTTCTGCTTGCGCGGTGTCAGCTCCATATCCTCACCTTCTTTTATCGTTAGCACTCTATGTGTCTGAGTGCTAACTACAATACTAATGTACCATTACTTTGCCCCTCTGTCAATAGGTTAATTGTAAATACATTATGAACTTGCAGAAATTTACCGGTTTTTGTGTCCAGCCAATTCGGCAGCATAGAACCGCTTTCCCCGTTAAAGCATCTCTGCCAACAGCGCGTTGGACACCAAAAATCCTTTTGGGGTAAACCGTACACATTCTGGAGACACAACCGTCAGTCCAGCTTGTTCATAGTGTTCGGCAGTTTTTCGCAGGTGTTCCGGAATCCCACAGCCAAAGTGCTCATGGCATTCGGTTTCGGTCAGCCCTGCTGTTAAGCGCAGACGCAGCATCGCATATTCCGTAAAAGAGCCAGCCGGGATGTTATTGTCTTCCTCCGGAAGTGGTTCTTCTCCATTTAGGAACCCTTGCAAGGAACGCGGCCAGTACGACCGTTTTCCATTGAAAAAAGAATGCGCTGCCGGACCAAGTCCGAGATAGGGCTGTAAATTCCAATATTTAAGGTTGTGCCGGCTTTCCTTTCCCGGTTTTGCAAAGTTACTAATCTCATATTGGGAAAGTCCGCCGCTTTCCAGTTCAGAGCAGGTCATTTCATAAAGCTCCGCTGCCTGCTCCTCATCCGGCAGACTGAGCTGCCGCCGCTTTTGCCAAAAAGCCGTGTGTTCCTCTACCCGCAGCAAGTAAGCGGAAAGATGGGTAACACCAACGTTCAGACAAAACCGGATGCTTTCCCGCAAGCTGTCCCGCGTCTGCCCCGGTACTGCCAGCATTAAATCCAGTGAAACATTTTCGATTCCCGCCGCATGGGCATCTTCTACTGCACGGGCAGCATCCTTCGCGGTATGCCGCCTCCCCAATGCACACAGCTCTTTCGCATTTGTACTCTGAAGCCCCAGCGAAACACGATTGACTCCCTCTTGCTTGACCTGCCGGAAAAAATCCCGCAGGTTCCGGTCCGGATTTGCCTCCACGGTAATTTCCGCATTTTTTAACCCGAAAGCCTCTTTCGCGGCTGTCAATATGCTGCACAGCCGTTCTGCCCCCAGCAGATTCGGTGTTCCGCCGCCAAAATAAAGCGTGTCCGCCTGCATTT
>ENA-UOOE01001097-UOOE01001097.1-fermentation-metagenome-genome-assembly--contig:-NODE-1097-length-23811-cov-39.659076_pt1 | contig 23811 bp, 16 predicted proteins | sample MGYA00245776_ERZ724021 | MGnify/ENA primary metagenome ERZ724021 (study PRJEB28704, sample SAMN03018321) | fermentation metagenome | biome: anthropogenic terrestrial biome; feature: soil... | reverse complement strand
CAAGGGAGAGAATCTTCCAGTATAAACCCTCATTTCCCCCTGCCACTTTGTGCATTTCTGCTGCTGCCTTGGTGCCGGGAGTATCCCATCCGTACGAGGTAGCATCGCCCACAAGATACATTTTTTCCGGGTATTCCGGCGGGACGACAGCTTCACCGATGATGTTAAAGGTGGCATTGTAAGCACGGCTCCTTAAGTCGTACTGGATGGTGAATTCAAACTCACCACCTACTTCAGTGGTGAAGTCGGAGCCTCCGGGCCTTACCTGGCTCATTGCATTTTCGATTAGCGGTGCTTGCGATGTGCCGAAGTTACCCAAGTCAGTAAATAACTTAGCTTTTCCGCCTTCTTTATTGATTTCTTGTCCCCAGCCTCCGCTGTACCTGAATTTATAACCGCCAGGTGTCATGTTAAGCTTGCCTTTCCAAGTGATGGTCAACTTGTCATCGAACGAAGGAGCACTTAATGCTGTTTCTCCATCCCAGCCTTTTGGGGTGGCAGCACCAATTACACCATAATTTACGGGCAGGATGTTTATTTCCTTTAAAGCGGTATTTACAACTACGAAGTAAAAGTCGTCTTTTTCAACTTTTAAGGGAGTAGCATCTTGTGAAAGCGTATATACTGTAATATTGTCGGCTTTTTTCACTTCACCTCCATTGCCATATTTTACAACCTGATTTAAATCGGCAGCAACGGAAATAGTGAAATCTCCGTCAGCTTTTAACCAGGTATAGATCCCCACGAGTTCGGGCAGTTCTGTCACGTCTCCATCGAGAGGAACTGCTTTTAAAGCCGAGGCCGGGGCCTCTCCGCTGTACACGGTGGCCGAACCGCTGATGTACACCCCTTGTTGAATGTCTTCAACAATTGTCCAATTTTCGTTGTCACTGCAATTCGCTAAAAAAGGCAGCAGCAAGAACAATAGATATTTATATAAATGTTTCATTTCTGTTTAGTTTATTTAATTGGTATATCCGGGGTTTTGGGTCAAGTTGGTGTTCAACGATAACACATCTACCGGGATAGGGAATACGGATCTGTAAGGAGCCGAAACCGGCCGGTCTGAAATGGGTTGATGAAATTTGCCGAAGCGGATTAAATCCTGACGCCTGTGCCCTTCCCACGCTAGTTCGAGCAGCCGTTCGTCCAGAATATTCTGGAGCGTAGCGGTTCTTGCGGGTGCATCTACTCTTCCGCGTACTTGTTGCAGTTCGGCATCACCGTTTTGTCCGGCTCTCACCAAAGCTTCCGACTTCATTAGCAGCACATCCGCATAGCGGAACAATACCCAGTCGTTGTGAACCAGCTGACCACCCGCCTGGGCTGTCGGATCAAATTCATATTTAGCCAACCGGGCACCAGCGGTTTTCTCGTTGGTACTTCCTGATACATCAAGCGCAATGGCATCCGGCTTGTATTCCAGCTCCTTGTCTCCATCCATCACGGGATTGCCGTCGGGTCCGTAGACCTTCCCCAGAAAATAAGTTTTCTCCATACGGGGATCAACCGCATCTTTTCTAAAGACAGCCAAAGCTTCCTTGGTTGCCGAGGCTCCGTTCCATCCATCCTGTGAATAGGCTTTAGCGTGCGCATAGTGCCTAGAACGAACAAGATACATGTTGCGGGCTTTATAGAGTACCGGATCCATTGGGATGACGAAGATATTCTCTTTCGAACTCTCGTTGGTAATGCTAAAATTCTTCGAAAAATCGCTTTCCAATGTGTATCCCAACTCAGTAATAGAGTCGCAATATGCAACGGTGGCCTCCCACGGCGTTTTGTTTGCTCCACCAACATTGAAAGTGGTTGTTCCGTTCGGTATGCCATTATTGTCTGTCCAATCATCATCTGCATATACTTGTGCATTTAATGCCAATTTCGCCATCAGATAGTAGGCAACCGGGCGGGTCATCCGGCCGTAAAATTCACCTTGTTTGGAACTGTTGGCTGTTGATAAAAGCGGAATGGATGCTTCCAGTTCTTTCTTTATAAATGCAAAAACTTCCGATCGGCTCGACTGTCTTACGTCGGCTATCTGAACAGAGGCTGTTTCAACAATGGGAACCCTTGCATAGAGATCCATCAGGTAATAGTAGTACATGGCTCTGATTGCCTTCACTTCAGCCAGGTAGACGGGAAGAAAGCTGTTTTCCGGGTCTTCCTCCACCAATGCGTTTAACTTATCGATGGATTGGTTGGTTTTACCGATCACCCGGTATAGATAGTCCCAGCTTCCTTTTACCAGGGAGTTATCGGTTTTCCAGTTATGTGTGAAAATATCTTGCCACAAACCACCATCAAACCAGTCACCACCACGTGTGGGGAGAAGCGCTTCATCGGCTGTAAAAGTGTTGAGATCGTAGATTCCCCTGTCTGTGCCGGCCAAGCCCTGGCTTCCTCCGTCTCCGCCAATTTCGGTGTAGAGGCTGGCTACGGTATTCAGATAAATAAGCACAGGACTTTTAAATGCTTCGTTCTCGGGCATCTGATCTGCCGGATTTTCATCCAGGTTGCAGCTGAAAAGAACAAATGCAAACGAGAGTAATAAACTGTATAATATTTTATTTTTCATAATCTCACTTCAATTAAAAGTTAATACTTAAACCCAGTGAATAGGTGCGGGAAAGCGGATAGAACCTTTTGTCGTCAAGCCCCAGTTCTTCATTCACCGTGGTACTGTTTATCATTGGAGATAAACCGGAGTAGTTGGTAAATGTGTGCAAATTATTTACAGATGCAGTTAAACGTATAGAATTTACCCAATTTTTCATTTTTTCCACATTGAAGTTATAGCCCAGTGTTACATAAGCGATATGCAGGTAATCGCCTTTTTCCAGCCAATAGTCGGTTACCGTGCTGTCAAAGATTTTCTTCTCGGGAGCATCGGGCAATACATTATAGGTTGGGAATACGTTCATATTCATGTAGGATAATGATGTTCCATTGTAAATTTTATGGCCAAAAGCACCGTTCATTTGTGTTTGGATATCGAATGCCTTGTAACGGAAACTGATGTTGGTTCCCATGATCACTTTCGGCATTGCCTGGCCGGCAAAATACCTGTCGGCTCCGTTGTTCAAATTAATAGCCGGATCCTCATCGAGGTTCAGAATGTTATAGCTATAGCTTCCTAATCCGTCGTTGATTATGCCATTTGATTTAGGTAAGTAGAAAACACCCAATGGCTGACCAACAACCTGATAAGTTACGTATGTGTTCCCACCTTGGAATCCTGCACCGTTAATTCTTGCCAGTTGCATATATTCTGCTGCATTGAGTTCTTGTCCCATGTAGGTTCCGCTTAACGATAAGAGCTTATTTTTCTGGAATGCCATGTTTCCCGATACGGTCAACTCCATATCCTCCGTTCTGAGGGGTGTAATACCTAGTGAAACTTCCAAACCGCTATTTTCCATTTCACCTAAATTAGCAAGCAATTTTGGATGCACAAAGGGAGGTACCGGTACATCGTAGTTATACAGCAAATCTTTTGTCCTGGAGTAATAATAATCGATGGTGGCTGTCAGTTTCCGGTCAAAGAAGGATGCGTCCATACCCACGTCGAACATGTCTTTGGTTTCCCACCTCAAATCGGGATTCGCATTTCTGTTATACCCGTAGGTTACTGTTGGTACTCCGTTGACACTGGTCAATCCTGAAGGCCCCATCAGCAAAAGGGAATTGTAGGCACTGATGGCATCCTGATTACCGGTACGTCCGTACCCGACTCTCCATTTAATTTCGTTAATTTCGTTGATGTCTTTAAGGAAAGATTCCTCGCTCATTACCCACGCCAGAGACGCTGAAGGGAAAAACCCCCATTTGTTGTTCTCTCCTAATTTCGAAGAACCGTCGAAACGCATATTTACTGTAGCAATATAGCGGTTAGCGTACATGTAGTTCACCCGACCAAGAAATGAGTTCAAACTGTATCCGTTTTTATATGAACTCACATCTCCGTACTTTACAACAGCACCGGCAGCCAGGTTGTCATAACCGAAAAAGTTAGTGTCAAATCCACGTGCGTTTGCTCCGAATCCGGTGTAATTGTAGTTTTGCCCTTCAATCAACGCTAATGCGTCTAAACGGCTGTTTTGGAACATTTTCTTGTAGTTCAGGCTTATGTTACCCATCAGGATATTGCTCTTATTCATTCCTCTATAGGCTTTACCTCTGCCTTCCCTTACCCCTTGTTTAATGTTGGTGGGAATGTAGTTCATGTTCTCTTTTGCATTGTAGGTATAAGACCCAAATGCGCTTAAATTCAGGTTGTCGTTGATGGCCCATGTTAACCGTCCATTTGTTGACAAATAGGCGTTGTCTTCTTTGTCGCTGATAGTTAAACGACCAAGCGGGTTGTCCACTTCGTTTGCATTCGGATCTTCCGGCCAGGTGCCATCATCGTTTTGGGTATTGGGAAAAGTGGGGTTGAAAGATGCGGCGGAATAAAACGTCTTTTGGTAGTCGTTGACATATCTGCTTTCTCTTTTTGAACCAAACATACCCAGATCAAGTTTAAGCTTGTTATCGAAGTAAAGCTGACTACCGTCAATTTTTGCAGTGTAGTTCCTCATCGAGTTATTTTTGATTATCCCTTTTTGGTCAATGACACCCAAGGATGCTCTGAAATTGGTTTCAGCTGTTCCGCCACCAAAAGAAATGCGGTGATTTTGTGTGTATCCGGTTTGGAGCATTTCTTGCATGAAGTTGGTGTTGGCGCCCTTGTCCAATGCGTTGGCGTATCCCATCGACTCCACGGCAGCTCTGTAACCGTCGGCGTTCAACATGTTGATGGTTTTGTAAACATCTTCAACGCCGAAAGTCCCGTCATAATTGATGGATTTTGTTCCGGCTTTTCCTTTTTGTGTGGTAACAACAATCACACCACTTGCTCCTCTCGAGCCGTACTGTGCTGTTTCCGAGGCGTCTTTTAAGATGGTGAAACTTTCGATGTCGGATGGAGAAAGAGCATTCAACAATGCCAGGTCGCCAAACACCCCGTCAATCACTACAAGGGGGTCATTTCCTCCTGATAACGAGGTTGTTCCGCGAATCCTGATGGCGCTTCCCGCTGTCGGGTCGCCGCCAGTCTTCTGGATATTTACTCCGGCTACTTTTCCTTTAAGGGCATCCAGCGGATTCACGATAACCCCGGCGTTCATGTCTTCTCTTCCAACCTTTTCCACGGCACCGGATATGGTACGTGTACTTCCTGTTGCATAACCGATTACCACCACTTCATCCAGCAATTCCATGTCTTCTTGCAGGATAACTTCTATGCTGTTTCTGTTTTGAATGGCTATCGTTTGGGTTATATAACCCACATAAGAGATAACGAGTGTTCCATTACCCGGAGCCTGGATGGAAAAATTCCCGTCGTAATCCGTTACCACACCCGAGGTTGTTCCTTGTAAAAGGATACTGGCTCCGATGATCGGTTCGCCCGCAACATCTTTTACCGTTCCCCGCACATTTATCGTAGAGCCCGTTTGAGCGCTGACCGATAAAATCATTAGCATGCTCGACAACACTGTCATCAAGAACGCTTTCGTACTTTTTTTGAAATTTACATGCATGTTTGTTAACGTTGTAAGATTAACTGATTTATACTTTTCTACTCTCTACTTTTTTCGCAGAATTACATTAATTATAAGTAAATGACGGCAAATGTGTTCTCATTTATTCATATTAATTTCCACTCTTGACACAAAAGTAAGGTTAAAACAAAAAATTGCACGGATAAAACAGTGTTTTAACTGTATTTACCTGTGCAAACGATTGCATTTTTAAGTGTAAAAAATAAACTGTCAGTAATTTACGGTTTTTGAACGAGTGCCTTATGGTAGGAAAAAGACGGAGGTTTTCACTTTTTGTTTTTGGATTTTTTGATCAGGTTTTTGCTTTTTCCGGAAATGGCTCTCCGTAATCCGATAAGGAATCGTTTGCTTGGGTTGGATTTTATATAGGATTCAATATGACGTTGTTTTTTCTCTTCGAGGATCTGGTTGATCTCGATAAGAATACCTGATTCTTCCACGTCTCCGAATTCGTCGTTTATGGAAGTTCCGAAGAAACGCATGGTGGGTGACAATCCCATGTAGGCATTGATGAGCGGTGGAATGTTTAACCCGAAGCTGCGGACTTCCCGGTTCAGAACCTTGTAGTCTTCCTTGAAGTTTTTCCCTTTAAACAGGTGTTTCATCTTGCCTGTATCGGTATTGGTGACAAGTTGGCTGATTGGGGTGACTAGTTTGTCCGGGTCGGGAAAATGCAGGTGCATAAAATACAAGATCATGTTGCGGGCTTCTTTGTTATAGGTCCCGTACATGGTTACTTTTCCGAAAAAATACCTCATTGAAGGATCAATTACCGTGAGTGCGCCCAGGCCGTCCCAAAGATTATCAAGTGCAAAGATGCCTTTGCGGCTGTGTAAGGTAGATTGATACTCGAGAGAGACGAACGATCGGCCTAATTCTACGGTGTACGGCAAGTAGTTTTGCAGGAAATCATCGGAGAAGTTTAATAAATGAGCGGTGGCGAGCATCGGCTTACCCTTCTCATCAAAATCTACTTTTTTACCCATAATGAAGCGGTATCCGCCTAGAATCTCTTCCTTTTCCGGATCCCAGACAATAAGTTGATGATACGGATGCTCCATAAGGTCGTATTTGTCGATATCGGCTTCTAGTCCGGTTCCTCCTCCATAGTGACGGAAAGCAATTTCACGTAGCCGCCCCACTTCCCTCATGAGATTAGGCGAATCGTGGGCAGTGAAGATGTAAATTTCGTTGTTGGCCTTGTTGGTGGATCGTATTCTTTTTCCTACGGTTAGTTCGTTTTTTATGACGGCTTTATCAATCGGATCGATGATTTTTTCCATACTTAATTAATCTCTTTTTTGGGGTAAATTGTAAACAACGGTTTTTATCTCTTCCGCCCATTGCAGGTGGCTTTTTGATTTATTCAACGATTGCCAGGGTATGGGTTCTCCAAAAGTGATGTGGAATGTTTGACCTTTGTTCTTGAACATTTCGCCTGGCAGGTATATAAGTTCTATATTGAATTTTAGTCCCAATGATTTGCGGATATTGGCAAAATTATAAAAGAAGTCTGAGTTTTTCGCGTCGAAATGGACGGGGATAATATCCCTTTTGTGTTCAATAGCTTTTACGACAAAGTTTTTCATCCATTCCAGATCCTTTATCCGTCCGTTCTGTTTTCGGGAACACAATCCGGCGGGGAAGGTAATGATTTGGTTGTCTGACGTGTAGGCTTCGTTTATGGCAGCGGCCGATAGTTTGGCCTGTGAACCATATTTGTTGACCGGAACAAAAATGGATTCGAGGTTCCTGATGTTTAACAAAACATCGTTAACCAGGTATTTGATTTTCCCCTTATATTTTTCCCCTAAATAAGCCGATAGGCAAATCCCGTCCAGGCCACCCAGCGGGTGATTGGAAGCAAAAACAAATTTTCCCTCCGCGGGAATATTTTCTTCCCCGTGGATTTTTAGGTTGACTTTAAACTCTTTATCCACCAGGGCGAGCATAAAATCAACACCCTGCTTATCCCGGTTACGCTCGATGATCGCATTTAATTCATCCTGATGAATGGTGCGCTTTAAATAATTAACGACAAATTTGGGGATTTTCTTGTAGTGTTTTTTTGCTTTAGCCTGCAAAACACCATCGATATCTAATTTGAAATCAGTTTTTTCCGACATAATGACTTTCCTACGGACTTACAAAAATACAAAATAATTAAGAATAAAGGACAAGCAGATCTCATTTATTTAAAACGGTAGAAATATTCTACACTATTTTATGGGATTAAATAGTGTGTAAGTTGCATCTAATCAGCATTTAAAGAACTTGTTGATAACTTTATTAAAAATAATGTGTGGAAAAGTGGGGGAAAGTGGATTTATTTTGTAATTTTACCGCAAAAATCATAGAATTAAGAATATAGTGTTGCAATTCCTGGGAAATATTGAAGCAAAAACCGATGCGAAGGGGCGGATATTTGTGCCGGCAGTTTTTCGTAAGCGTCTGCAGGGTGCAGAAGAAGAGTTTTTGGTGCTTCGCAAGGATATTTTTCAGGATTGTTTGGTACTTTATCCCGGTACAGTCTGGGAAAACGAGATCGAAACACTCAGGAGCCGGCTCAACAAGTGGAACAAGGAGCAACAGCAGGTTTTCCGTCAGTTTGTGCTCGACGCCGAACGGATTGAAATGGATGCAAGCGGGCGAATTTTAATCCCTAAGCGCTATATGGTGCTGGTGGGTATCGAATCTGAAGTTCGTTTTCTGGGTGTGGATAATACTATTGAGATATGGGCGAAAGAAAAACTCGAAAAGCCGTTGGTTGATCCCGATGAGTTTTCAGAAAGGTTGCAAGAGCTGATGTCCTGATGTGTCCATGAATTTAAAAATATACCACATACCGGCATTGCTTCAAGAAAGTGTAGGCGGGTTGAATATCCGTCCCGATGGGGTTTATGTTGACGTGACATTTGGAGGAGGTGGGCACTCGAAAGAAATATTGAAGCGGTTGGGAAAGAATGGCAGACTGCTTGCCTTTGACCAGGATGAAGATGCATACCAAAACCATATCCCGGACCCGCGTTTCACATTCGTAAAAAGTAATTTTCGATTTTTGAAGAATTTTCTGCGCTATCACCGGATAGATGAGGTGGATGGAATTCTTGCCGATTTAGGGGTGTCGTCGCATCATTTTGACGATTCGGATCGTGGATTTTCCTTTCGGTTGCCGGGAGATCTGGATATGCGGATGAACCGGCTGTCCAGAAAAACAGCCGCTGATGTTTTGAATGAATATTCGGAAGAGAAGTTGTCGGATATTTTTTTCTTTTACGGGGAATTGAAAAGTGCGCGGAAGATTGCAACGGCCGTTTCTGCTTATCGCCGGTCGAAAAAGATCGGTACCGTTTCTGATTTCCTGGAGATTATGAAGCCGTTCGCTTTTCGTGAAAAAGAAAACAAAACCCTGGCTCAGGCTTTTCAGGCGTTGCGTATTGAGGTGAATGATGAGTTGGAGGCGCTGGAGGAAATGTTGTTTCAGGGACTGGAAATGTTGAAACCTGGTGGGCGGTTCAGTGTTATTTCCTATCATTCACTGGAAGACCGGTTGGTGAAGAATTTCTTTAAGGCCGGAAATTTCGAGGGGCATATCATCAAGGATTTTTACGGTAACAGGGAAACCCCGTTTGAATTGATCAACAGGAAAGTGATTGTTCCAACGGAACAAGAGCAGGTGGACAATCCGCGTTCGAGAAGTGCCAAACTGCGAATTGCAGAGAAAATATAATGGAGGGAGTTTGCACCTCACAAAGTGATGAAAGTGAAGCTAGACAACATAAGAAAATCATTCGTACACGTTTTCGGTGGAAATGTGTTGACGGAGAACTTTTTCGTCAGGAACCTTACATTTATTTTGGTTTTGGTCGTCATTATGATTTTGTTCATCAGCCACCGGTACACGGTTTTGCAGCGTATAGCAGAGATGGAGCGCCTGAAAGTTGAGTTGAAGGACGCTAAGTATGAGTCGCTAGACATTTCATCCGACTTGACTGAAGCCAGCCGCCAGGGACAAATCGAAAAAAGGGTGGAAGAGTCGGGTTTAGAGTTGAAAATAAATAACCAACCGGTTTATCGCATTCAGAAAGGGAAAAAATGAAATGGGAAAGAAAACCGACGAAAACAAAAAGAGGATTTTAAATCGTTACGGCTTAATTGTATTCCTCCTTCTGGGAGTTGGGCTAATGATTATTTTCTCTGCAGGAAAGATCGTTTTTACGGCGGAAGGAAAGAAGTGGCGGGAAGTAGGGGAAAGAGAAACCATTATCAAAGACCGCGTCATTCTTCCTAAGCGAGGAAATATCTATACTTATGATGGGAAGCTTCTGGCTACCAGTGAGCCTTTGTACAGTGTGTACATGGATTTCTGGGCAGAGGGGATGAGAAAAGATACGTTGATGAAGTATGTTGGTGACCTTTCGGTAGCCCTCGCTAAAAAGTTTCCCGACAGAACGGCCTCGCAATACAGAAACATTATCCTGAACGGATGGAAACTACGCGAAAAGGAAGAGCGGCAACTGCAGGAGAATGCCACAAAAGGCAGTGAGAAGAAGGTCGCGCTGAGGTCGCGCTATGTGCGTATCCTTCGTCCTGACATCTCCTACGTTGACTTGAAAGAGATTCGTACCTATCCGTTCCTCAACCAGCGTTCCAACCGCAGCGGACTAATTGCCGAGGAAAAAAATGCGCGGAAACGCCCCTTCGGGAACCTCGCCAACAGAACGGTTGGAAACGTATACAAAGACCTTGAGAAAGGGGGAGCAAGCGGACTGGAATTAAAATACGACTCCCTGTTGAGGGGGATTGAAGGGGTGAAAAGCCGACAAAAAATACAGGGCCGCTGGACCGATATAGAGGAGATTGCCGCTAAAGACGGATACGATATCGTAACTACGCTCGATGCCGATATTCAGGATGTGACGGAGCGTGCGCTCCGGGCAAAGCTTGAAGAGACTGGAGCCGAATCGGGAACGGCAATTATTATGGAGACTAAAACGGGTGAAATCAAGGGAATTGCCAACTTGGACCGGATGAGTAACGGAAACTATGGCGAGGGTAATCCCAATGCTTTTTCCTACATGAACGAACCGGGATCTACCTTCAAGACCGTAACGGTCATGGTGGCAATCGATGACGGATTGATAACTCCTGCCGACTCCTTTCACGTGGGCAACGGACTGTATCAGTACAACGGTAAATGGGTGCGCGACCACTATTGGCGTCAGGGCCGTGACCGGGGATACCTTACGGTAAAGGAAGGGATAGAAGTCTCTTCAAACGTGGTGATGAGTAAAATTGTACTTAAAGCATACGGTGATGATCCGGCAAAATTTGTAAAAGGCATTGACAGGATAGGCTTACGAAAAAAACTCACCTGGGATGTCCCGTTGAACGGAATTGAAGGAACATCATCCATTCGTTTTCCCGATGATAAGGTAAATTACTGGTCCAAAACCACGTTGCCGTGGATGTCTTTCGGTTATGAATCCAAAGTCCCGCCCATCTATATGCTGATGTTCTACAACGGTATTGCCAACGGTGGAAAAATGATCAAGCCGTTTATCGCCAAAACATTGTTGAAAGACGGAAAAGTGGTGGAAGAGTATAAGGCGGAAGTGGTGAACGAAAAGATGTGTAAAGACAGCACCCTGATCCAAATCCAGGATATGCTGGTGGGGGTTATCGAGAACGGGACGGCGAAAGTTGTGAAATCGGACTATTTTCCCATCGCGGGAAAAACGGGGACAGCACAAATTGCCAGTGGAGGCGGATACAGCGATTATTACGTTTCGTTCTGCGGATACTTCCCCGCAGACGACCCAACCTATACGTGTTTCGTAGGTATCAGAAAACCCAGAGGGGTCCCGTCGGGAGGAGGGCAAGCCGGTATGGTTTTCAAAAATATCGCGGAGCAGACGTATGTTAAGCGGACTCAGCTTGCCCCTGAACAAGCACGGATAGATTCTACCCTGCAGAAAATGCCGGCTATTAAAAGCGGAAGCTGGGGAAACAGTCAGGCGGTACTGTCGATGCTGAATTTCAAATCTTCCGTTTCGGATTCCGCTTCCGACTGGGTGAAAGTAAAATACGACAGCGTTGCTTATCATCCGCAGGCATTGGCGATAAATAAGAATTCGGTGCCAAATGTGTTGGGCATGGGTGCAAAAGATGCGGTTTACCTGCTCGAAAAATCAGGATTAAGGGTCAATCTGACCGGCTCGGGGAAAGTGGTTTCGCAATCGTTCACTCCGGAGAGCAAACTGATTAGAGGTACAACCATTAGCATAACGTTGCGGTAAAAAACAGATATTAATATGAAACTGAGTCAACTTACAGAAAGGTGTAAAATCGTGGCAATTCACGGGGAAGAGAATGTGGAAGTTGAAAGTATCACTTCCGATTCCCGCCAGGTGCAAAAAGGTTCGCTTTTTATCGCAGTGGAGGGTATCAATACCGATGGACACGATTATATTGCCAAGGCGATAGAACAGGATGTGTTGGTCGTGGTGTATGATAAGCCGATGTTTGAAGAGTATTTTTCGAGAGTTACGTACGTTCAGGTCGAAAATTCGGCCGTCGCTTTGGCGCAAATCGCTTCTGTCTGGTACGGGAACCCATCGGAGCAGTTGAAGCTGGTTGGTGTAACCGGAACGAACGGAAAGACAACCGTCGCTACATTACTGTACAGGATGTTTCGGACATTGGGGTATGGCGCAGGCTTGCTCTCAACCGTAACCAACTGTGTAAACGATGACAGTTACCCCACCACGCATACCACCCTTGACCCCATCACCCTAAACTCTTTTTTGAGGAAGATGGTTGATGCCGGTTGCGAATATGCCTTTATGGAAGTGAGTTCCCATGCCATTCATCAAAAACGGGTCTACGGACTGCATTTCGAAGGGGGAATTTTTACCAACCTCACGCAGGACCACCTGGATTATCACAAGAACATGTTGGAGTATCGGAACGTGAAAAAAGCTTTTTTCGACGCTTTGCCCGAAACCGCTTTTGCCCTTACCAACTCGGATGATAAAAACGGAGGGGTGATGCTTCAAAATACAAAGGCCAAACGATATACTTATTCCGTAAAAGGATTGGCGGATTTTAAAGCACGGATTTTCGAGAAACATTTTGATGGGACCGAAATAGAAATTAACGGGAAACAGCTGATTGTACAGTTTGTGGGTGTTTTTAATGTGTATAACCTGCTGGCGGTTTATGGTGTATCTATTTTGCTGGGAGAAGAACCGGAGGAGGTACTCAGGATATTAAGCGTTTTGAAACCTGTGGCCGGACGTTTCCAGACATTACGATCGCCCGGAAATTTTACCGCCATTGTAGACTATGCCCATACACCCGACGCTTTGACTAATGTTCTCAATGCTATCCACGAAGTGCTGGATCAGAAGGGCAATATAATAACGGTAGTAGGATGCGGCGGAAACCGCGACAGGACCAAACGTCCTTTAATGGCGCGTGAAGCGGTGGAGTTAAGCAACCGGGTAATCCTGACCTCCGATAATCCCCGGTTCGAAGAGCCGCAGGATATCATTGACGACATGGTAGCCGGTTTGGATGATGAGCAACGCCGCAGTGCACTTTCGATCGTGGATCGTCGTGAAGCGATAAAAACCGCTTGTGCACTGGCCAAGCCAGGTGATATTATTCTCGTTGCCGGAAAAGGACACGAAGACTACCAGGAAATTAAAGGCGTGAAGTATCATTTTGACGATAAAGAAGAGTTGGAAAAAATATTCCACACGTCACCATAACTCATAACTAAATATGCTGTACTATCTATTTCAATATTTGGACAAACTTGACTTCCCCGGAGCGGGAATGTTTCAGTTTGTTACGTTCCGGGCAGCACTCGCCGCCCTTGTTTCGTTGCTTTTCTCGGTAATTGTCGGTGCCAGGATCATTCGTAAACTACAAAAGAAGCAGATAGGGGAAACCATTCGCAACCTTGACCTGGAAGGACAATACAGCAAGCGGGGAACGCCAACTATGGGTGGTGTTATCATTATCCTCTCTATTTTGGTGTCGATATTGCTGATGGGTAAATTAGAGAATATCTATATCATTATAATGATCATAAGCACGGTCTGGTTGGGTGCTTTAGGCTTTGCCGATGATTATATCAAGGTATTTAAAAAAGACAAGGAAGGGCTGAAAGGAAAAATCAAAGTCGTGGCACAAGTCGGTTTGGGTTTGATTGTAGGCTTGATGATGTACTGGAGCCCCGATATCGTTGCGCGTGAGAACACCGAAATCCGGGTGAATAATGTCATTGAACAGGTGCAGTATAAAGATCAGAATGTCAAGACCACAAAAACGACCATCCCTTTTGTGAAAAACAATAATTTTGATTATCGCTGGCTCGTTTCGTGGATGGGCGATTTTGCCGATGAAGCGGTCTGGGTTGTCTTTGTGCTTTCTGTAATTCTGATTGTTACGGCAGTTTCAAACAGTGCGAACTTGACGGACGGACTGGATGGCCTGGCCTCCGGATCGTCAGCGGTCATCGGTGTGGCGCTGGGAGTCCTGGCATACGTGTCCGGGCGTGTCGACTTTGCTTCATACCTGAACATCATGTACATCCCCGGAGGGGATGAACTGATGGTTTTTGCCGCTGCATTTGTGGGGGCTACTGTCGGTTTTCTCTGGTACAACGCCTATCCCGCCCAGGTTTTTATGGGCGATACGGGTAGCCTGACGTTAGGCGGGATTATCGGGGTTTTTGCCGTGCTTATCCATAAGGAGATGCTGCTTCCTATCTTGTGCGGGGTGTTTTTTGTAGAAGCCCTCTCTGTAATTCTGCAGGTCACTTACTTTAAATATACAAAAAAAAGATCGGGTATCGGGAAACGGGTGTTTAAAATGTCGCCCCTGCATCACCATTTTCAGAAAGCAGGAAATGCCGGGATCGATGCCCTGATTCAGAAACCGCTGATCCCGATCACCGAACCCAAGATCGTTTCGCGATTCTGGCTTATAGGAATGATTCTGGCGGTAATAGCCGTAGCAACGTTGAAGATGAGGTAGTAAATCATATATTATGAATTATGAATTAATAATATTGGGTGGTGGCGAATCGGGAGTAGGTTCTGCCATTCTTGCTAAGGCGAAAGGAATCCGGGTTTTCCTTTCTGATTCTGGAATGCTTAAGGGGGAACACCGGAAAACGCTTGTCGACTACGGAATTGATTTTGAAGAAGGCGGCCACACAGAGGAGAGCATCCTCTCTGCGAGCGAGATAGTAAAGAGCCCGGGCATTCCCGATACCATACCCTTGATGCAGAAAATTATTTCAAAAGGAATCCGGGTGATATCCGAAATTGAGTTTGCCGGAAGGTATACCCACGCCAAGATGATCTGTATTACCGGGAGCAACGGTAAAACCACTACGGCAAGCCTTATTTATCACATCCTGAAATCGGCAGGACTAAACGTGGGGCTGGGAGGAAACATAGGCAAAAGCTTTGCCAGGCAGGTGGCGGAAGAGAATTTCGACTACTTTGTGCTGGAGCTAAGTAGTTTTCAGCTGGAAGGCGTGTATGATTTTAAAGCGGATATCGCCGTATTGATGAACATAACTCCCGACCACTTAGATAGGTACGATCACAATATGCAAAATTACGTGGATGCAAAAATGCGAATCATACGCAACCATAAAATGGGAGATTCTTTTATTTACTGGATAGACGATCCGGTAGTGACAAAGGAAATCGAAAAACTTAAACCCGCATCTGATTTATATTCTTTTACTGAAAAAAATAATCAACGGGCTGCGGCTTATTCGGAGGGCAATAAAATGTATATACAAACCAAAGGAACTGTTTTTGATATGGAGTTGGAATTGCTGGCGTTACAGGGAATGCATAATTTGTATAACTCTATGGCGTCGGGGATTGTGGCTAAATTACTTGATATCTCGGACGATAATTTACGCCTGGCTCTTTCTGACTTTAAAGGCGTTCCGCACCGCTTGGAAAAAGTAGCGTCGGTGCGAGGTGTGCAATACATAAATGACTCCAAGGCTACCAACGTAAACTCGTGCTGGTACGCACTTCAGAGTATGCGCACGAAAGTTGTGCTGATTCTTGGCGGTACCGATAAGGGAAACGATTACACCGAGATTGAAGAGCTGGTAAGGCAAAAGGCTAGGGGGTTGATATTCCTGGGAAAAGATAACCGCAAGCTGCGTGCTTTCTTCGACGGGATCGTCCCCGACATAGAAGAGGTAAACTCCATGAAAGATGCTGTTGATACCGCTTACCGGATGGCAGAAAAAGGGGATACCGTATTGCTGTCGCCCTGTTGCGCCAGCTTCGACCTGTTCCAGAATTACGAGGACCGTGGTAATCAATTCAAGGATTGTGTGAGGAGGCTGTGAGGTTTAAAGTTCAAAGTTGCTAAAGGCTAATTGTGAATTCTGCATTATGAATTATGAATTATGAATTATGCTTGATAAAATAAAGAATGCCATTAATCCGACAAATTTTCAGGAAGATTTAGAAAACTCAAAATCCACGTTGGAGAAATTCGGAGTGAAAATCTTTAAAGGTGATAAAGTCATATGGTTGGTATTTGTTATCTTGTGTGTGATTTCACTGGTGGAGATCTTCAGTGCTACCAGCACCATTGTTTATAAACAGCAAAATCAATGGGGCCCCATCTTACGCCACACCATGTTTTTGATCGGAGGAGTGGGGGTCATTGTTTTGATTCACAATATACCTTACCGGTATTTCTCTTCCCTGATTTTTGTGCTTATCGCTTCGATCGTCTTACTCCTGCTCACACCGGTTATCGGGACTACGGTAAACGGTGCTGAGCGGTGGATCTCTATCTTTGGTTTTACCATTCAACCGTCGGAAATAGCCAAGATATCGCTTATGGGCACGATAGCGTTTCTGCTCAGTAAACAAAACGGCATGAACGACGGCTTGCTCTTCAAGTGGATGATCGGGTTGATGATTGTTGTTTGCGGCATTATTGCAATGGATAATTTGTCGACGGCAGCGCTGCTCTTTGTAGTTTGTTTTTTGCTGATGTTTATCGGAAATGTAAAGTTGGCAAGATTGCTAAAAGTGGGCGGAGCAGGGATAGCCTTTCTCGTACTCTTCATTGTGTTGCTGAAAGTGATTCCCGCCGATTGGACCGATTCCGGCGCGTTAAGCCGTGTAGGTACCTGGCAAAACCGGATTGCAGAATTTGGCAGCCACAAGGAAGAATCGGAAGAGACATACTACACCATTACCGACGAGAACTATCAGGTGGCACATGCTAAAATAGCCATTGCCAACGGAGGAGTTTTAGGCAAGTTCCCGGGCAACAGTACAGAGCGTGATTTTCTTCCCCAGGCTTATTCCGATTTTATTTATGCGATAATCATCGAGGAGATGGGTATTGCCGGTGGAATTTTTGTGCTGCTGCTCTACATCATCATCCTGATCCGGGCGGGAATGATCGCCCGGAAAACCCAGAAACTTTTTCCGAAATATCTTGTTCTGGGCTCGGCACTCATGTTATCGATGCAGGCGTTTATTAACATGGCTGTGGCTGTGAATTTGATCCCGGTAACCGGCCAGCCGTTGCCGCTCATCAGCCGGGGAGGGACGTCACTGCTCATCACTTGCGCTTACTTCGGGTTGATTTTAAGTGCAGACAGGTTTGGAATCGGAAAGAAGAAAGGAGAGGTGACCATCGATGAAACAGATCAGCCTGATGAGAGAAAAGATAAAAAGAACGCTGTGGAAACCATAGATAAATTGGAAGAAAAAGTGGAATTTGAAATTATTCAGGTATGATGTCAGCATTAAAGCCCCTACGGGTAATCATTAGCGGCGGTGGTACCGGCGGACATATTTTTCCCGCTATCTCCATCGCTAACGCTATAAAGGAACGGTGGAGCGACGCCGAAATCCTTTTCGTCGGTGCGGAAAACCGGATGGAAATGGAGCGTGTTCCAGCTGCAGGATACACCATTGTCGGACTTCCCGTAGCCGGTTTCGACCGGAAAAATCTGCTGAAAAATGTTTCGGTAGCCGTGAAATTATTGAAGAGTATGCGAAAGGCTAGAGCCATTGTTGCCTCGTTCAAACCCGATATCGCTGTGGGAGTAGGCGGCTATGCCAGCGGGCCCACCCTCCGGGCGGCGGCTGCAAAAGGCGTTCCGACAGTTTTGCAGGAACAGAATTCATATGCCGGAGTAACCAATAAGATGCTGGCGCAGAAAGCGGCCAAAATCTGTGTGGCGTACGAAGGTATGGAACGGTTCTTTCCGAAAGAAAAAATTGTGCTCACCGGCAATCCTACGCGACAGGATTTAGTCGTTTCCGAGGAAAACAGGCAGAAAGGATATACGTACTTCGGCTTAAACCCTGAAAGGAAAACAATACTCCTGGTGGGTGGCAGTCTGGGTGCGCGAACGCTTAACGAAAGCATCATCGGATCGTGCTCCGATATACAGAAATCCGATGTTCAAGTTATCTGGCAATGTGGAAAGTACTATTTTAAAGAAATGTCTGACTTGAAGGCGCAGGGAAGAATTCCCGGAAATGTGTATCTGTTCGATTTCCTCTCGCGCATGGATTATGCCTACTCCGTTGCCGACCTTGTGATTTCACGTGCCGGAGCCGGTTCCATATCGGAATTCTCTCTGCTGGGAAAACCGGTTATCCTTGTCCCGTCACCTAACGTTGCGGAGGATCACCAAACACAGAACGCCATGGCACTGGTGAAAAGAAATGCGGCTATGATGGTGCCCGACGCCGAAGCAAAGGCACTCTTGTTTGATATGGCTTTGAGTCTGGTAAAAGATGAAAGCAAATTAGAGGGGTTGAGCCGGAATATCTTGAAATTGGCGCAACGAGGTTCGGCCCGGCGTATCGTGGATGAGATAGAAAAAATTATGCATTATGAATTATGAATTAATATACTTTATCGGTATCGGCGGTATCGGCATGAGTAACCTTGCCCGGTATTTTATACAGCAGGGAAAATCGGTTGCCGGATACGATCGCATGGAAACCCCGCTTACCAAAGCGCTGGTCGCCGAAGGAGCGAAAGTCCATTATGAGGATTATGTTCGGCTCGTACCCGCTGAATTTCTCGATAAAGAAAAGACACTTGTAGTCTATACTCCCGCAGTACCGGCATCGCACAGTGAATTGCAGTTTTTCCGGCAAAGCGGTTTTACGATAATGAAACGTGCCCAACTCCTTGGTGAGGTAACCAAGACGAGCGACGCAGTTTGTGTGGCAGGGACACACGGGAAGACGACGGTGTCAAGCATGACAGCTCACCTGTTGCGGCAATCGGGAGTAGATTGCAACGCATTTCTGGGTGGAATCCTTAAAAATTACGGCACCAACCTGCTGCTGTCGGATAAAAGTCGCATTACTGTTGCCGAAGCAGATGAGTATGACCGTTCTTTTCATTGGCTGCAACCCTGGATTGCGGTTATTACCTCGGCCGATCCCGACCACCTGGATATTTACGGGACGCCGGAGGCCTACCGCGAAAGTTTTGAACATTTCACATCACTTATCCGGAAGAACGGATACCTGATCCTAAAGAAAGATGCACCGCTAACTCCAAGAACGGATGCAACGGTGACAGTCTTTACCTATTCCGAATCAGAAGGCGATTTTCATGCTGAAAATATCCGCATCGGCAACGGGGAAATTACGTTCGACTTTGTGTCGCCCAATAGCCGGATTACCGGTATACAGCTGGGTGTGCCTGTGAAGGTGAACATCGAAAACGCGGTAGCTGCAATAGCTGCAGCTGTATTGAGCGGTGTTAATCCCGATGAGGTACGTGCGGCAATGAAAACTTTCGGGGGGGCGAAGCGCCGGTTCGATTTTCAATTGAAAACTCCCAACCTCGTTTTTATCGATGATTATGCGCACCATCCACAAGAGTTGACAGCATCCATCCGCTCTATCAGGCAATTGTATCCCGACCGGAAAGTTACCGGTGTTTTTCAACCCCACCTTTATACGCGTACGCGCGACTTTGCCGATGATTTTGCTCAAAGCCTCTCGTTGCTCGACGATGTGATCCTGCTGGATATTTATCCGGCACGGGAAGAACCCATACCGGGAATCACTTCGGGGGTTATCTTTGATAGAATCACATCGAAGGAAAAGGTGCTTTTGAAAAAAGCCGAACTGCTCGATTTCTTGGAAAACAAAGAGTTGGACGTTTTGGTTACATTGGGTGCAGGAGATATAGAGCACTTATTGCCCGCGATTAAACAATTGTTAGAAAAAAAAAGTATCGGAAAATAAATCCGATACAATTTGTATCTTTGCGTAAATGAAAAAGTTTTTCATCATATTGATTGCGTTGTTGGTAACCGGTTATCTTATTTTTTCGGCTATTTACTTCAATGATTCATCCAGAAACGAGGTGTGCAATAAATTTGAGGTTGTCGTAAAAGACAGCTTGCACACTCAGTTCATCCATCAAAAAGACATCGAGGTTTTGCTGAAAAGAAAAAAGGTTTATCCGGTAGGTAAAACTATGGACGAAATCAATACGCTGGAAATTTTGGATACGATACTGACCAACCGGTTGGTAAAATCGGCGGAAGTGTTTACCACGCAAAATGGAACAATTATTGCGAACATTTATCAACGCGAACCGGTTCTGAGGATTATCTCCGACACAAAGGGGAGCTTTTATATCGATGATAATCGGGAACGGATGCCCGTCTCGCCAAATTCTACGGTGTATGTTCCCTTGGCTACCGGAGCTATTGATGAAGAATTTGCCCAGAACGAGCTTTACGACTTTGCTGCGTTTCTGAACGAAAATCCCGAATGGAGCGCATGGATCGATCAAATTGTGGTTAAGCCCAACAAAGACGTGGATTTGATTCCTCGTGCCGGAGATTTCAGGATCGCCTTTGGGAAATTAGATAACTATCCCGAAAAGTTTGCCCGGTTTGCCTTGTTCATCGAGAAAGGGTTGAATGTGGTAGGTTGGAACAGGTATTCAGAAATAAGTTTGAAATACGATAACCAAGTGGTTTGTACAAAGAAATAAAATATATGACTCAATCAGGATTTATAGCTGCCATCGATTTAGGAACTTCCAAAATTACCGGCATTATCGGGCGTAAAAACGAAAGCAACGTTATTTCCGTTTTGGAGTGTGTGTCTTTACCGTCGGAGAACAGTATCCGTCGGGGGACAATTTATAACATTGATAAAGCCGGGGCAATCGTAAGGAAACTGATAAGCATGCTCGAGAATGCGTTGGGAAGGAAAATCGGGAAAGTGTATGTCTCCCTGGGAGGACAATCGGTGCACACGGAAGTAATCCGGGAGATGAAGCAACTCTCTTCTTCCGGCATCGTTACCGAAGAGGTGGTGGAACAACTCCGGAATGCGGCCGAAAAGTACAAGCCCGATATGCAGCGAAAATACGCTATTGGGGATGTGGAGTATTTTTTGGACGACAAGCCGGAAAAAAACCCGGTTGGGGTAACCTGCTCCATGGTAGAGGCAGAATACCAGATTGTGGTGGGCCGTCCCAACCTGGTATCGAACATCGAGAAAACCATCGTTGATAAAGGACACCTGCAAATTGCCGGATACATCGTTGGCCCGCTTGCTGCCGCAGCTATAGTTCTTACCGAGGAGGAAAAAGAGTTGGGGTGCGCATTTGTCGATTTTGGTGCCGGAACGACTACGTTATCCATATATAAAGGAGGCCTTTTGCGCCGTATGGTGACCATACCCTTTGGCGGGAGAAGCATAACCCGGGATATTGCGGAACTCAATTTTGTGGAAAGCGATGCGGAACAATACAAGATAAAATTCGGCAAAGCCCGGGAAAATAATGAAAGTTCGCTTTTCTCTTCACCCTTTTCATCAAAACCCGATATCGACCTGGTAGAGTTGAACAAGGTTATTGTGATGCGTCTTGATGAGATTACAGCCAACATCAGGGAACAGATCCGGCTTTCCGGATATCAGGACCAGCTGGGTGCAGGGCTTGTTATCACAGGTGGTGCGTCGCAACTGAGAAATCTGGAAGAGTATTTGAGTCAGCAGCTCGATTTACCTGTCCGCAAGGCATCTTCACGGAAGACCCTGGTAAATAACACGCCGGAGTTTGCCAATGATCCTGCCCTAACTTCAGCGTTGGGAATGCTTTTGCTTGCTAGTGAAAATTGCGAGAAAACGGTTGAAGAATTCGAAGATGAGGAATCCTCGGACCAAAAGTCGAAAGGATCGGTTTGGAGTAATTTCTTTGGAGACCGGGACAAGGGAGACAAAGGCAAAGAGCAAAAAGAGAAGGAAAGCAAGGGTAAAAAAGAGAAATCCATCAACATAGGCGGAAAAATGAAAAATATGTTTTCTACTATGTTTGAGGAAGAAGACGATGATCAGTGAATGAAAAAAAATATTTCCAACAATGGATACCGATATACTAGATTTTCAAATAAACAGCCGTACCGAAGCGATTATTAAAGTTATTGGGGTGGGTGGTGGTGGCGGAAATGCAGTAAACCACATGTTTAAAGAAGGGATACACGATGTTTCCTTCGCACTTTGCAATACCGATAACCAAGCCTTGTTGAGTTCACCTGTGCCTGTGAAAATACAGCTGGGCGAACATACCACAGGAGGGTTGGGTGCAGGGAACAAACCCGATGTGGCCCGACGGGCTGCAGAAGAGAGTATCGACCTGATTCAGGATTTGCTGAGTGACGGTACCCGTATGGCGTTCATTACAGCTGGAATGGGCGGAGGAACCGGAACCGGGGCTGCTCCCGTTGTGGCACGCATAGCTAAGGATATGGGCATTCTCACAGTGGGAATCGTTACCATTCCTTTCGTTTTTGAAGGACAGCGTAAGATTGTACAAGCATTGAAAGGTGTAGAACAGATTGCTGCCAATGTGGATGCGTTGCTTGTGATCAACAACGAGCGTTTACGGGATATCTATCACGACCTGACGATGCTGAATGCTTTTGCCCGGGCCGATGATACGCTGGCAACCGCCGCCAAGAGCATTGCAGAGATCATCACTATACATGGACACGTAAATCTTGACTTTGCCGACGTGGAAACCACTTTGAAAGACGGTGGTGTAGCTATTATGAGTCGCGGCATTGGTTCGGGAAAGGATCGTGTGAACAGGGCTATCGAAGATGCCATAAATTCTCCGTTGCTCAATAACAACGATGTTTTCAGTGCAAAGAAGATCTTGATCAACCTCTCTTTTGGCGAGGAAAATCCGCTTATGATGGAAGAGATGAACGCCCTGCACGACTTTATGTCGAAATTCGGCCACGAGATCGAGGTTATTTGGGGGGCTGCCGTGGAAAAGGATTTGGAGGAAGAGGTCAAAGTAACATTACTAGCAACCGGTTTTTCCATTATGGATGTTCCCGGAATTGAAGAGCAGCACAAAGCGCAAACGAAAGCGGAAGAGTTGGAAAGAAAAATTAAAGAAGATCAACGAAGGCAAGAGGAGGAGGATGAACAGAAACTCATCGATAAGTATTACGGGACATTGGGATTGAAAATGCTTTCTACCGCCAATTATAAATTTGAACCCTTTATCCTTACTATGGACGAACTCGACGATGATAAGGTGTTGGAGGCACTTGAGAAAACACCGGTATTTAAGCGCGACCGGGATTTCAATCCTCGATTATTCAAGACAGAAACCCGCTCAGCAACATCGTTGTTTGATTAGCGGAGAGCACAAGGCAAGCCTCGACGTTGAACCTTGAACTTTAAACATTTAAATAGTTAAACATTATGAACCTGTTCGATACAATTAGCGACGAAATAAAAAAAGCAATGCTCGCCAGAGATAAAGTGCGTTTGGAAGCACTGAGGGGCGTGAAAAAAGAATTTTTAGAAGCCAAAACGGCTAAAGGTGCATCTGATGAGCTTTCGGACGAAGCAGCAACGGCAATTCTGCAAAAAATGGTGAAACAACGCAAAGACAGTGCGGAAATTTATACCGCACAGGGAAGAGCAGACCTGGCTTCTGACGAATTGGCGCAGTTGCGTGTTATTCAGGAATTTCTTCCTCAGCAACTTTCACCGGAAGAGTTGGAGTCGACCGTGAAGTCGATCATTTCTGAGACCGGTGCCCAATCCATGAAGGAGATGGGAAAGGTGATGGGAGTCGCTACCCGTCAGCTGGCAGGAAAGGCAGAAGGACGGGC
>ENA-UOOE01001096-UOOE01001096.1-fermentation-metagenome-genome-assembly--contig:-NODE-1096-length-23841-cov-4.031069_pt1 | contig 23841 bp, 26 predicted proteins | sample MGYA00245776_ERZ724021 | MGnify/ENA primary metagenome ERZ724021 (study PRJEB28704, sample SAMN03018321) | fermentation metagenome | biome: anthropogenic terrestrial biome; feature: soil; material... | reverse complement strand
GGGTTTTTCATGCTTTGGGCATGATCCCCGCCTGAGGATCATGGGCTCTTTGTGGGATAAAGCCTGAACTTGTAAGCCTTAAGCATGTACAGTTCTAAGCCGTTATAGTATATTAAGGTTCATAGCGTAGGGCGGGGTACGATTCATCTCCGGCCTAAAGACCGGAGCCCTCTCTACCCCTGCACCCCAGCACTGTAGTCCTATGAGATAGAATTAAAAAAGCAAGGAGGTCATCTGATGGAAACTTGCATTTTATCTGTTCATCCCTCCACCCGTATTCATGATCTGATTCATGGAATCAACCGGGTAACCCATAGACCTGGAGAAGTTGAACAGCTGCAGGGCAAGGTTGGTGAACTCCTGGCCCAGCGACTGAGAAATGAGCGACTGCGCCCCGCTGGAGATGTCCATCTCGATCTCTATATCGCCCTCCAGGATGACCCCCTCCAGGCTCTGAACCTGGTAATCGGATAACGCCTCGTTTATGTCTTTCATTTTCATGGAACTTTTCTCATCTGCCATTTTGTGTCCTCCTCTTTTGACCATTTCAGCCTTTTTAAGTGGGAGATGGAGGTGGTGACAAACCGCAGGTTAGCCCCAACCTCCTGATTTGAATGGTTGTGTGGAATTTCTAATCCACTAAGTTTGAGTTAATACAAATTAATTTTACTTAAAGCTTACGGTTAAATAAAAAATGGTATGGAGCTGAGACTCTCTCCACAAGAGCACCTTCAGGGTTTGGGGAAAACAAATACCAGATCGGGAAATTCCATACCTAAGAAATCGGTTATATACTCCTTATACGCCTCTGTCGGATCTGCAGCGAACTCCGGATGGAGCAGCTTGACCCAGTAAAGATATCCTACCACGCTATCCAGCCCCGTCATCAGCTCGTTGCTGATCAAGTATACCCGTTGGTTTTTCACCGCATCTATGCTCTCCCATCCATCGCGGCTTGAGATCTCTTCGATCAACGCCTCGGGCTCATCAGTGCTGTTCCAGCCCCAGTCCAACTCTGAGCTGTAAACGTACTTCATCAAGACCTCTGGATTCTCAGTGATGATCCACTCGCTATCCACATGGGGATAAGCTTCCGACATATTGGCAGCAATGTTCCTGCCGCCGGTCAGTTCAAGCACCAGGCTTCCCTTTGCCCCTTCTCCATATGTCCCAACATCATTTAGACCCTTAAAGCCCGTCTCCAAAAAGACGCTGGGCCGCTCATCCCGGCTCAAATTGTTCACATAATCATCTATCTGCCTTTCATATCCGGAGCGCCACTGAATATACCGGTCCTCTGCCCCATTCGTGCCCAGAATGTAGCTGAGCTTGACCAGCTCCTCCGTCACGAAGTTCGGATCTGTGAACTCCAGGACGACTACGGGTATTCCTGCGGGATCGAGCTTCTCCTCTGCTTCGGATATGGGCGGCCATTTTTCGTAGCTGATTACCAGATCCGGATCAAGGGAGATGGCCGCCTCATAATCCTCTATCTTCCAGCCGCCGACTGATGGCAGATCGGCAAACTCGGGGAAGAAGTAAGTCTTTTCATGAATGGCATTGGAGACGCCGACGACCTTGTCCGTAGCCTTCAAAACCTTGAATGCCTCAGCGGTAAGGCCGCTGGGAACGATGACTCTTTCCACAGGCATATCGATTGAAACCGTCCGGTTGGCAGTATCCTTCAAGATGAGATTCGTTTCTCTGCCTGCTACGATGTCCTCGATCTGCGCGATGTCCTCCTGGCCGATACTGCCATCGTTATTGGCATCGGCCAGCTCGCTATATTCCTGCGTGCCATTGATGATCCCTTCAACATAATCGACGTCCCTTTGATCTATGGTATCATCCAGGTTTGCATTGCCGTAGATCTTCAGGGTGAGATCGGATCCGCATGCCAGAATCGGCAGTGAGCACAGCATTAACCATGCTATTAGTATCCTTATGCGTGTCTTACTGAGCATTTCGATCACCATTTTTTGATTAAAGGAAAGATTAATTGATTTAAGTCTTTCTCATCCGGACAAGGAGCATTTGATTCATTGCCACTCAGTATGACGCACCGGCCCAAGATTTATATACAACTTAATTTGTCTAAAAGCCAATTAATTTGACTAAATAGGAGGTAGTAACGTTGAGAAAAAAGGCTTTGCAGATCCTGATCTCTCTTTTATTGCTCATATCAGTATGCTGTGGAGAGACGGTAACCCTGATCGATTTTACTGGGCATCAGGTCGAGCTGTCCGCTCCCGTAACCAAGACAGTATCTCTCTCAGCCGCTGCTTCTGAGATCCTCTGGGCTCTGGATGAGGGAAAAAGCATGGTCGGACGCAGCACCAGCTCCAACTTTCCCCCAATGATCGAGAGCTTAACCGTCGCGGGAAAGCACTCCAACTCACCGGATTTAGAGCTCATCATGGAGCTTGAACCCGAGCTGGTAATTGCCGATACCATGCTCTCGGAGGAGGACCGGAAGGTGCTCGAGGAGGACGGAATTGCCGTTGTCGTGGAAAGGTTCATAGATCCCAATAGGACGCTCCTGGTCATCGAGAACCTGGGAAGGGCTCTTGGAAAAGAGGAGCGCGCTTCTGAGCTGGCGGGCCAGCTGAAAGGTTATCATGATCTCATAAAGGAGAGAATCTCGGGCACAAATTCGGAGGAGAGACCAACCGTGTTCTTCGAGTGGCTGGGAAAGCCGTATCATTCGGCATCTAACGGCACATCCTATGACAACTTCATAGATTTTGCCGGCGGAGTCAACATCGCAGCCAATGAATCGGTCGATTATCCCGATGTCAGCCCGGAATGGGTGATAGAGAAAGATCCTGATGTCATACTTCACATTCTGGGAAGCTCGAAGGATTATACAGAAAAGGAGCTAGAGCAGTGGAGGGATGAGATCATATCTCGGCCGGAGCTGCAGAATTCAAGGGCGGTCAAAGAGGGACGGGTCTACGTTTTAAGCGGTACGGTGGCCACGGGAATCCGCTCTGCGATCGGCGAGCTTTACCTGGCCAAGTGGTTCTATCCAGAATTATTCGATGACATAGATCCGGGTGCCGAGCATGAGAAGCTCATAAAGGAGTTCTACAACATGAAGCTGGAGGGAGGATACGCTTATCCCTCCAATGCCTGAGCTAGCAAATGAATCGAATTCGTATCCTGACGTGAGCCCCGAGTGGGTTGTACAGATCGACCCAGATATAATCCTTCAGTCGGAGCCCAGCACCAAAAACTACACTGAGGATGAGCTGGCCCAGTTGAGGGATGAGATAATGAGCCGGCCTGAGCTGCAGAGCGTAAAGGCGGTAGAAGACGGACGGGTCTTTGTGATGAGCGGCAAGATCACATCGGGAATACGGGCCATAGTTGGAGAGCTTTACCTGGCCAAATGGCTTCATCCACAACGGTTCGAAGATGTGGACCCTGATGTTGTGCACCGGGAGCTCATAGATAAGTTCTACGGTCTTGATCTAGAGGGGGCTTACGCCTTTCCCTCATCTTCCTTTTTAGAGATGGAGATCGAATGAGAACAACCACACTGTTGATCGTCCTTGCTCATCTTCTAGCCCCTGCCTTAGCAGAGGAAGAAGAGAAGGTCACGGACGAAGACGGCCGGAATGTGGCCGTGCCCCTGGATCCCAAAGTCGTCGATCATCGGCAGTATCCTATCCACATGCAAAGCCCAGTACTGGAGGACGGGAATGCCTGCCTCATCCAGCTGCTGTCTCACATCCTCTTTTAATGGAGGCACTCCCTCTACTACTCTCTTTTACCAAAAGGCCTTCCTCCTTTTCATGAACAGATACAGAAAGAATGGCACTCCCATAAAGGCGGTCATGATCCCCACCGGCAAAATGACCGGAGCCATGATGGTCCTGGCCACCGTGTCCGCACCCAATAGCAGCAGGGCACCGAAAAGCCCTGATGCCGGAAGCAGGAACCTGTGATCTCCCGACACAACCATCCTGGTAATATGAGGAGCCACCAGGCCGATGAAGCCGATGGTGCCGGTGAAGCAGATCACGCTGGCGGTGATCAGAGCGGCCAGCATCATTCCCGAGACCCTTACCAGCTCTACATTGACCCCCAGGCTCTTGGCGGTCTCGTCTCCGGCTCCAAGGGTGTTGATGTCCCAGGAGAGCCGCATCAAAATCAACGAGCAGAGCACCGTCACCAGGGCGATTATGCCCACCTTGTCCCAGGAGGAGCGACCGAGGCTGCCCATCATCCAGAAGACCACCTCGTGAACCTGCTCTGCATGGCCCACATACTGCAGAAATGAGGTCATGGCGCTGAAGAGGTACATGATGGCGATGCCAGCTAGGACCATGGTCTCCGGGCTGATCCCACGGTACTTGGCCAGGCCGTAGACCGCTAAAGAGGCCATTATGGTGAAGATGAAGGCATTGCCGACGATCAGATACTCGCCGCCGATGAAACCTGCTCCGAGAATTATCGCCAGCGATGCCCCAAAGGAAGCAGCAGAAGCGATTCCCAGAGTAAAAGGACTGGCCAGAGGATTTTTGAGAATGCCCTGCATGGCTGCTCCTGCAATGGCCAGCCCCATTCCTGCAAAAATGGCCAAGATCACCCGGTGCAGCCTCAGCTTCCAGACGATGGTATCCAAGAAGTCTGTGGTTTGAAAGTAGTCAGGAAAGAACCTGGCCAGTATGCAGGAGTAAACCTGAAACGGAGTGATATGGGCCGAGCCAAGCGTCACTGCGACTCCTGCCAGAGCCACTATTCCCAGCAGCGCAGCGACCAAGACCAGGAATTTGCGTTTCAGGAATCTAGCGTACTCCTCCTTAAGATCCATTTCCGGCAAGGCTATGGCAGCATGAGATCTCTCCATTTAAAGCACCACATCTTGCTCTTCAGGAAGCTGCCTCTTGGTTTGGCTTGCCAGGCGATGGAGCGGTGCTGTTGCGCCATTCCCCTCCATCCGGGATCCGGGCAAAAGAGACATCCTCTGTTGCGGCATCATACTCTTTTTCGTCCACCAGGTCTCCAGTGGGATCATACAGCATTATAGCGTCACCCTCATTTCCCTGATATACGCCGCTCTCAGAGACGAATATGACCAGGAATTCTCCAGGGCCTATCACAGTCCCATTGGGAATCGAGTACTCTGTGGGCGTCGACCGGAATACCTTATCTTTAAGAGAGTATCCGCTGACATCCACGGACTCGTTTCCGGAATTGTAAAGCTCTATGAATTCATCATCCATTCCCCCAACCTGTCCGTTGTCGTTCCAATCCGTGGCTGGATTGGCCAGCATCTCATTGATCAGCACATCAGCACCAGCCAGGTTTACCAGCAGGAGCATCGATAGCAGATAGATTGAATATCTCAATTTAAGGCCTCCTAAAATATATTTTATAATTAATTATTTAAATTTGGCAAAGGCTTCCTTGGTATGCCCAACGAATATCTCGACTATGCCGTCGTTCTCACCCATTCCCAAGAGATTGTAGTCGATCTCGAATCCTTCCTTCTCCAGCATGCTCTTCCAGGATTCGGACTCATTGCCGGTGAGATCGTTTAAAGCGTGATCTCCTGCCACGACCATGAAGGGGATCAATCTCGCCTTTTTCACGCCCGATTCATTCAGGCTGGCCAGCACCTCATCGTAGCCCGGATATCCCTCCACTGTGCCCAGGAAGACGTTCTCGTGATCCTCTGCCAGTATGTTGGCCATCTGGGAGTAGGCGCTGTTTGCCGAATGCTCGGTTCCATGCCCCATGAAGATCACTGCCATCTGCCCGGCATCTCTGGGGCTGGAATGAGGAGTTCTCTCCGTTCCAGTGGTATTCTGCTCAAACTGGCTGGCAAGAGCTCTGGAGACGTTGCGATAATCCTCTAAATTCATGAGCAGGGGCTCGCCAAGGACCAGATTCAGAAAGCCGAACTTTCCCTCAATCCCCCTTACGCTCTCTACGATGTTGGCAAGGTCGTGGAACTCCTCGCCAGGTATCACATGTAGCGACTGGACTACAACATTAGTATAACCTTCATCGTTGAGATGAGCAAGGGCGGTGAGAGGGTTATCTATGGTGACATCATCGTTGAGATGAGCAAGGGCGGTGAGAGGGTTATCTATGGTGACATTATCCCTATCCAGCAGCTTTCTCCGGATAAAGTCTGAGGTGAAAGCGATCCTTACCTCCGCCTGGGGAAATTCCTCCCGATAGACTCTCTCTATGTTCTCGTAGGCTGCCTGGGCCTCAGGATAGCTGGTGCCGAATACCACCAGAAGTATAGCCGGATCTTCCTTGGCAGGCCTGTCCATGGCCCCGTATGAAGGAACCACAAACGCCACGGCGATCAATGCCGCCATTCCTAATGCTATCTTTCTCATATGACGCACCTATTCAAATAAAGTTTATTTAAGACAAGAGAATTGGTTATAACATAAAAGAGTTGCGCTGAATCGATCTGATATAAATTTTTTCAAACTACTGCTCTATTCCCGCGGGAGCCCAACCACCAGGGTCCCGTGCGATCTCCCCATGGCATATGATTTGCACCTCAATAGTAACTTATGAGAGAATATATTTAAAGATTTCTGTTTCGCAAGGTTGAAATACCGCCCCATGCATAACAGACGAGCATGTCTCCCTGTCGAGGAAGAAGAAGGGGCCTGCGCTGGATATCAGAGGTTCCTCAGGTAAGGAGCTTTTTGCCTGAGGGCTGCCCCAGAGTGGAGGCCGTATCCATAACCTTAGAGGAGCTGGAAGCGGTGCGTCTGGTTGACCTCCTGGACCTGGACCAGGAGGAAGCAGCATTCTACATGGGAATATCCAGGAAAGCCTTCTGGAATGACCTGATGAACGCCAGAAGGAAGATAGCTGCGGCCCTGGTCTACGGCATGGGCCTGAGAATCGAAGGAGGCAGCTTTGCCCTGCGGGGAGAGGAGGCATCAACAACCGCGGAGTCCCAGGAACACCAAAAGGAGATGGCGCTGATGGAAAGGGAGATCGCCCTCCTTGGGTCGAGACTGGAACACCTCAGCAGCAGAGTAGCCTCCCTGAAGGGCGAAGAGATGACCGATTCTGGGCCAGCGTCGAAGCCAAGATCGATCTTGAAAGAGGCCGATCAATAGGGCAATATCGAGCTGCGGTCGATCGATCCCACATATCCGCCCTCCAGCCAAAAAGAATTAAATAGAAGCTCTCATAGGCTCTTAATTCTGCTGATAAGAAAGAGATCGAGAATAACCTGGTGTTGACATGAATCCATCCCCATCAAATAAAAACCGCAATGATAGCTGTGACGGCGTTTGCAGCTCATGCGCCGAGAAAGGAAAATGCGATGACCCAAAAGCCCAGCAAAACGAGGTCGATGACCGACTGAGCAGGATCAGGTACAAGATCGCGATCGCCAGCGGAAAAGGCGGCGTGGGAAAGAGCACGGTCACCGTGAACCTGGCTGCCGCCCTAAGAAGCCTGGGCTATAAAGTGGGCATCCTGGATGGCGATATCACCGGCCCGGATATACCCAAGCTCCTGGGAATAGAGGACCAGAAGCTAGTGGCCAGCCCATCGGGCCTTGAGCCGGCAGACGCAGATGGAATCAAGGCCATCTCCATGGCCCTGCTCCTGAAGAGCCGGGACTCGCCCGTGGTCTGGCGGGGCCCCATGAAGATGGCGGCCTTAAAGCAGTTCATAGGAGAGGTCAACTGGGGAGAGCTGGACTTCCTCTTGGTGGACCTGCCCCCAGGAACCAGCGATGAGCCCATTAGCATCGCCCAGCTCATTCCGGGTCTTGACGGGGCGATCGTCGTCACCACCCCGCAAGAGGTAGCGCTCCTGGATTCTCGCAAAGCAGTCAACATGTTCCTGATGATGAATGTGCCCATGCTGGGCATTGTGGAGAACATGAGCGGATTGATCTGCCCCCACTGCGGCCAGAGAATTGAGGTATTCAAGACGGGTGGAGGGGAAGAGGCAGCCAGGGAGTTGGGTGTGCCATTCCTGGGAGCCATCCCCCTGGACACGGAGATTGGAAGCCTGGGAGATATGGGAAAGACCTTCGCCAACAGCAAGATTGCAGCCGCCAAGGCATTCGAGGAGATCGTAAAGTCGATTCTGGCCCGTCTAGAAGCCCAGCAAGCGAACTAAAAAAGGAGCTCGGATAGAGGAGAGATGTGTCGGACCATCCTCTTTTCGGGGATAGCAACCCTTAATTTTCTTCGGCTCCTCGCTGAATTATATGGGTGAGTTCAGGCGGAGAATATAGCCTCAGTTCCTCTGTGTCTCTGTGTTTGGGTCAATGCATTAGCGGTTCACCACAGAGGCAAAAAGATACAGAGAACCAGCGATTCAAGTTCACCCATTCTAAATAGCGAGAAGCCTTTTCTTTCTGAGTCACAAGATATTTAATTGATAAAGGCAATTATTATACAGTCGAAAAGCATAGATAATTTTCCAAGGAGGTTTCGAAAATGGACAAATTTCTGGGCATAGTAGAGGGCGGCAGATTCTCGATTTTGTTGCCCCGCCCTCAATGCTGCACCGTCAGGCTTACACGAATAAAGAAGCCGGCATCCATAGCTGAGGAGTTGGTAGCATCACATGAGATAAATATGGCTGAATATGAAGGCAAAGCCATTATGGTAGCTGGTTCTCTCCCTGAGCACAAGGGATGGCTATACGAGGCCTCAGTGATAGACCAGTCCGGCCCCATATTGACAGAGGTTGTAAAAGAGCTGTTCAAATAAAATAAAGCCCGCTTATTCTGGATACGCAATCGAAATTTTCTATCGACTTTTTTGGCTTGACTGCAAGGCCCATCTCCGGTATAGATCGACCAAAATCATTAAATATTTAATCGTATTAGCTCTTAATTAGGCCTCACGCAGGCGGTGTTGTAGCCAGACACAATCGAATAAAAGCCGGCACAGTTTCGAATGCTGAAAGGATCATCCTCTCAGGAAAAATGTGTCGGCCCACCCTCCTTAACTGCATCCGCCGTCTGGAAAAAAGCATATCAAGGCACGAGCGAAAATGATACGAAGGAGGGCGCATTTCTTGTCATAGGTGATTATATGCTATATGAAAAGAATAACGCAATTTTAATTTGCATGGCAGCGCTTGCCGCATGCCTGCTTCTCAGCACTGCATCTGGACAGGGGGATTTCCTGGAAGGGGGGTATGTTGCCAGCGGGGATCGTTCCATGGCCGACCCAGGTATATCCGGCATGCTTCAGTGGTTGGATCGGCCAGTCAATCTGCCATGGTACAGCTCCGATTCCAGCTTTTATAAGCGAGCAGCGCCTGATACCACCTTCACTCCCTATAAGGAGTACTATGCAGCCCTTGGCTCAGCCGCGGGGACTGCTGCCGGCAGCGGGATCATAAGCAATCCAGCAAGATATGATATCGCAGAGAAATCCCCTTCAAGCGTTTACTATGGTAGCGGTGCAGGATTGCCATTCTCTCAGTACTCAGCATCGGTGCAATCCCAGACCAACGACCTGTGGATCGAGGGAGAGTCCAACTGGACCCAGTATGTGATATGCCCCACAGGAACCTGGTTGCAGCTCATCGCCCACGCCCCGGCTGCGGGAACCGCAGGCTTCTATGAGATGGTGCAGACGGATACCACCAGCTCGAAATTCAGCACATATCAATTCGGCCAGGGCTACAACAGCATGAACTTCCAGGCGAATGAGATCGGAAGGCATATGCTCTACTTCGTGATAGAAAGCCAGCCAAGCAATGTTGTCATCATAGATGTTCTGGCCCAGGCATAAAGGCGGATAATAAGGATAAAACGCGCTGGATAGAGAATAAACAAATTGATGGCAGATGAGACCGACTGAGGCTCACCCTCTTTTTTATCGACTATCTCCATCCAATCTCGGCTAAAAGCCCTAGCCTCTTCTTCACCATTCAGCTCCTCGATCAGGAGGTCAAAGATTTAGGCTCTTCGATGAATTATATGGGTGAGTCCAGGAGAGAATATGGCCTCTGTGCCTCTGTTCCTCTGTGGTTGGGTCAGAGTATGGCGGTTCACCACAGAGGCACCGAGACACAGAGAACCAGCGATTCAAGTTCACCCATACTAAACAGCGAGGAGCCAAGATTTATGGCCGCAAGAGGGCAATTGACCTCCTTGAAAAACATCGAGAAATACGCTGGATACTATCGCTACAAAAAAAGAAAAATGGTGCGTAGGTCTCTTGACCTACACAGCTGGCATGACCAGGGATCTGTCGCCTGCAGCGCGGAACTCGCGGGCTCCACCCTTGCCGAAGCAAGCGCGGACATCTGCCCAGTCGAATACCATGCCGGGGTTGGAGAAAGTTACCTTGATCAATGGGTTCACAGCGAAGGCATCCATGCGGCCTGAGTGTGCGGCGCTGGAGATACCGGCGTACTCGCCCTGGTGTCCTACGTTCATGGCGTAGTTGGGGTAGTTGGCTCCCCTCAGCTCGAGTGGATTGCCCTCGTCTGACTGGTAGGAGAATACGTTGGTTGGACCGCACTGATCCTGCAGGTCGTAGCCGAAGAAGCCCAGTCTGCCCCAGCCTTCCTTGTGCAGGAGCATGGAGAGGTACCAGCCGGCAAGGCCTACCTGGCTGTGGCCAGAGGCGATGGCGGAGGTGATACCGGATGCTGCTGCCAGAACGGAAGCCCTCTGGGATCCACCGAAGTGATCCTCGAGCAGAGTCGGGAATGCCTCATACTGCTCCATACCGTAGGCGTTGACCTCAGTGGCCAGCTCCTTGGCGGTATCCAGCAGCTTGGGTGCCTTGGCGAATCCGCCGAACTTGTCGTTGGCGAAATCGACGCCGTAGTAGCAGAAGTCGTCCAGGACATCGTTGGTGTATGCAGCAGTGGCGTACTGGGTGAATCCGACACCGCCGGACATGTAGCTTCCCAGCCAGATCTGGTCATAGAGCGCGGCGCCTGCGGCGACTACGTTCAGGGAAACCTTCACTGGATCGGCTGCGGCCACACGGGATGTCTGGACCATATCGGCCAGGAACCCGAAGGACAGTCCACCGGGATTGTTGGGTCCGCGAGCGCGCCTTGCGGGCAGCATCTCGGACATCTGCAGAACAGCAGCGTGCTTGGCAGCGTAGGCCAGGTCAGCCACAGCGGCCTCACCGGCGCACATGTTGTAGGCATCGATGAAGGTCATACACAGCTGCATGGCGCTCCACCTGGAGGTGGTGCCGCCGTCGCAGGACCTGACCACAATGGTCGGGACGTGGATGGCCTGCCAGGAGGTCTTGCCGATAGCGGCCTTGAGGGCCTCTGCCTGATCCTCGGGGAACATCTTGTTGATGTTGATCAGGTACTGGTCATCGATCTCATCAGCCAGGGCATCGTCGCCGGTGAATACACGGACGTTGCAGTCATCTACCAGGCCAGGGTGGGTCTCCACCATGTGCTCCTGGACCACGGCTGCGCCGGGCATAGCGTGGTTGAGGATCTCCAGGTAGTTGTTGATGGTCTCAGGTGTGACTTCCTTGCCCAACCTCTTCTGCAACACCTCATGGGCCATGTCCAGGCCGACCACAATGGTCCTTCTGACATCATCCCACATCTGCTGCATGGCTGGATTGTTGACGAAATGCAGGTCGTCGCCCTCTACCACATACTCAGTTCCAGAGAGCTTGTAGGGAACGAGCTGCCTCTGTCCCAGGGGAATACCGCCAGCGTGCACATAGGGGTTGTAGCCGGTCATGCCGCGCTTGCCCTCGAGCTTCTTGGCGTACTCCATGAACTCCCTCTTGCGGGCGTTCTGTTCAGGGCCCAGTCTCTTGTACTCGGTCTTCTGGCCTGCGAGGTCGAAATCCTTTCCGAACTTCTTGTTAAGTGCTCTTACGAATAGTTTCTTTGTGTGTTTAACTGCCATTTATATCACCCCAGCTTACTCCGGCCTGAATCCCCACTTGCTGCGCAGCTCCCACATATGATGCAGTGCATCCACTGCCTCATCGTACTTCCTGGCGCCGACCTTTCCGCACATGGGAATGCCGTCTGCCCTGAAGATAGTGGTTCTCTTCTTGGCCTCGGCCTCGGACATGGGCTTGCCCAGATTGATCTTTCTGTCCAGTGGAATGCCGACCTGATCCTTGACAGCATAGACGTTTCCGTCGCTGCCCATCTCTGTCCTGGCCAGCATATCGAACTGCATTCCGTTCTCTTCCAACCTCAAGGAGTGGCCGTGCACAGTGCAGCCCCTCATGGAACAGAGGGCGACATCGGTCATCTCGCTATCGTACTGAGCCTTGGTGTAGGCCTCAATATCTCTCTCCCTGGCCTCGATGATCTGTCTGCCGGATAGAGTGCCTGGGTCGCAGCCCTTGCAGTTGATGGCTCCCCAATAGGACCTCCAGTATGGAATGGATGGTGCGAAATACATGGAATCGGTCCACTGGGAGTACCTTACACGGTCGCCAGCAGCAGCGCCTGCTGTCGGGGCGACGATCTGTCTTATGGGGCAGTCTGGCTCGCCCATCTCTTTGAGTGGTGGGTGAGTGCTTGAGTAGTCAGCACCAGGGGCCCTGTGGCCCATAACTGCTACGACATCAGCTTCGGGAATATCTCTGAGCTTCTCGAGGTTGCCGGACATATGCTTCCTTCTGTTGATGCCAACAGAGGTGCTTCCGGGATAATATTGTGGTGTGTATGCCATATTTTATCTCTCCTCATCATGAACGGCCACGTTTTCCTCAGACAGTATGGCCAATCTATCTTGTTTGGCCTTAGGATCGATAAGCCCTAAGATGCGCGTGTCCTCCACCTTGCCATACTTGGCATAATCGGTGATGGTTTGCCTGGTATGAAAGAACTTTCCGCGTCTGATCTGGAAGGATATGGACAGCGCTCGCTCACACGCCGCCTTAAGACCCTCATAGTATTTCTCGCTCTCCAGCTCGAGCCTGATCCTCCCGACCTTTACGCTGAGTTCAAAGGCCTGCCCGCCCACCTCGATGAGAAGATCTCTGTTCTCATCTATGGGTGAGCCCCTTCCAGGGCCATAGGGCACGCTTCTAGGAAGATTGGGGCCATGGATTGTGATCCTGATGATGCCCCCATTTCCATAGATCTCGTTCAGCAGCTTCTGTGCCGTAGCAGGCAGCAGAAATCTGCTGGGGATTATTTCTACCTGTATCGATCCCGTGTCTGATTCTGTGACCATTTCTTCCGCCTTTACACAGCCTCCGCAACCGATACGATCGGCTCACGGAACTCTTTGATCTCTCCGTAAATAGCACCGACCAGTCCAGATGTCATCTCAGGGGTGAACATCTGGGTGCCAGCATCCAGTGCTACTGCTGCAGCCACGCAGGGTATGGCAAATCCTCTGGAGTGCCTGGTTACCACGTGGTTGCCGTTGAATACACCGGGGCCGCCGCCGCCGTAGATAGAGTGGCTGAAGAACGAGAAGCCGACGGCCGTTCCCATTACCCTGCCGAAGTCGCATCCGGGCAAGGCGGTCTCTTTCTCAATGATATCGTTGAAGTAAAGCAGTGTCGAGGACACAGCCTGGGCGCCTCTCAGGGAGCCGCAGTTGACCATGGTGGCTGCCAGGACGCCTGCTGCGGCGTAGGCGTTCCACTTGGAGACATCGTTTGCTTCATAGAGTACATAGCCAGAAGGCAGCTTCTTGCCGGCCTTGATGACCTTGTCCTCAATGGCCTTGCCCACTATGCTCTGCACCACTGTGCCGATGGTTCCAGTCTTGCCATTGGCCTTGACGGTCTCATAGACCATGTTGTTGGCGTTCAGGCCCTGGTATGCCATGCCCAGGAGCTGGTGGCGCTCGAATATGCCCATGGCATTGCCCATCTCCATCTCGCCGATCTGCTCGTATATAGAGGCAAGAGCGGCAGCGTTCATGGCGTTCCTCTTGGTGATCATTGCCAGGTGGTTTGCCATGACGTTCCTGAGTGCGAATCCCAGACCTTCGTCATTCTGGGGGATGTTAAGAACGGATGCAACGTTTCCGCCAGACATGCCCACAGTCTGCGGGTACTCGCCCCAGACGGAGGCATGGATCATGGGCGCTTCAATAAGTGTGGCTTTGAACTGCTGTATGAGGGCCTCGGTTGTGGCTGCTGCTGCTCCAGTCAATCCAACAACGAATTCCGATGCAGCGTTAACCCTTGCTGTGGGGACCTGGACGAGCAACTGCTTGCCGCCACCCAGAATCTGCACATTGGTGTCATCGCCGGGGGCAACCTGGAGCAGGGATTTGATCTTCTCAGCCAGGGCACCAGCATTGGCAACAACATCGTAGTTGAGCTCCCGTCCCTTGATCTGCCTGCGGCCTCCGGCTACCTTTCCAGTCTTCAAGGCGCCTTCGATGCCGGCCAGGTTGACGGCTACAGTTCGCTTTGTGAGAGAAATAAGTCTCTGCATGGCCGCGTTCTTGAGAGGGCTGACGGCGCTCAGGTCGACGTCGCTCTTCAAAAGAACTCCGCGGTCGCTATATAGGTCTATCTTATCAGACACGTTCTTTATCCTCCTTTACCTTTTTAGCAGCAAGACCGAAACGAATGATGACGCTGGAGCGATGGCATGACCGCCAAGTCTAAAAGGTATCATACCCAGCATCCTCGCAGTTCGTTACAATCTCCCGCCTTTTTCCCCATTGCATCATTGATACTTAAAGGTTTTGCGTGGCATTATTATTACTTATTATATTATATGAATCTGTGGACTTTGAGTAGATATAAACGAAAATTTTTTTAAATTAATTTTTATTTAAACATATCTCATTAATTGTGCAATTCTATGCTTCTTGACATGTGGCCCCTCCACGGCATTCAGAGGAAACCTTTCCTCTTTTCTTGTATCGCGATTGCTGGTAGTGGTGATCCGATGAAGGAATATTATTTCAGCCATCGATAAATAGATATATGCTTTTAAAATAATTGATCTAAGTTCAATTTCAGATAGGTATTCGAATTGATCTTCATGAGAGAGGATATTGCCGGTCAAAAGCGATTTTATTGAGGTATATCGAAATAATAAAAGTTAAAATTTGTAGAATAATCGTGTCAGTTGGACCAATAAACTTCATTATTAAATAATATACAGAATACCAGATTACGAAAATCTCAGATTCAGAATGATAGGAATAAAAGGTTACCTGATGATAACGATCGACCGATCCAGAGCGATTTTTTTACAGAAAAATTTAAATCGATGCCATGTTTTGCCTTTGAGGAATGCATCTCATAATAGCGGAGAAGCACGATGCTGCAAAAAGGATTGCCCAAATCCTGTCGGGGGATAAGCCCCGACCTTACCGGATAGGAGGGGTTGAGGCCTTCAAGTTCGACGATAAGGTGGTGATGGGCCTATCCGGCCACATCGTGGGAGTAGACTACCCTCCTGGATACAACAACTGGCAGAAGGTGGATTGTAAAGACCTGATCAGGGCGGAGATAGTCGTCCGTCCCATCAATGACAAGATCGTCAATGCCCTGCGCTCCCTGGGAAAGGAAGCCGACCGCATCACTGTGGCCACGGACTACGATCGGGAGGGAGAACTCATCGGGGTGGAAGCCCTGAAGATCGCAAAGGAGGCAAATCCCCGTCTTATGGAGGACCGGGTCCGCTACAGCGCCATCGTCAAGGATGAGATCCTCAAGGCCTTCAAGAACGCCGGCAAGGTGGACTACGACCTGGCAGCCTCTGGAGAGGCCAGACAGATCATAGACCTGGTCTGGGGAGCAGCCTTAACCCGATATATATCTCTAACCTCCGGTCGGCTGGGCAAAGAGTTTCTCTCCGTGGGGAGGGTCCAATCACCCACCCTGGCCCTGATCGTCGATCGAGAGAAGGAGATCCAGTCCTTCGTCCCCAAGCCATACTGGGAGATATATGCTGACCTGGAACGTGATCTGCGCGTCCAGCATGCCCGGGGCCGCATCTGGGAGAAGGATGAGGTTGATTCTATCGTGGCCCGTCTGGGCCCGGTGGGCATCATCCGCTCCATCCAGACAAAGCCGCGCGTCGAGAAGCCCCCAGCACCCTTTGACACCACCAGCTTCATCTCCGCAGCCAGTGGAATCGGCTTTTCAGCGGCCAACGCCATGCGGATAGCCGAATGGCTCTACGTCAACGGATTCATATCCTACCCCAGGACGGACAATACCGTCTATCCTCCATCCATCGACCTGGTCGCACTAACTCGTCTGTTTACCAGAGGCGAATTCTCCAAAGAAGCGGAAAAGCTCCTCGGAGGAAAGATGGTGCCTACCCGGGGCAAGAGGTCGACCACAGATCATCCTCCTATCTACCCCACCGCTCCTGTCAATAAGAGCGAGCTGAAGGAAGACCAGTGGAAGATATATGAGCTGGTGGTGCGCCGCTTCTTCGCCACCTTAGCGGAACCCTGTGTCTGGGAGGCCACCAGCCTCAATGTGGACATCGGCCCCGAGCCCTTCAGGGCGAGCGGTGCCCGGCTGGTGGAACCGGGATGGAGGTACTACTATCCCTACAGCAAAGCTGAAGAGCGCATCCTGCCCGCTCTGAAAGAGGGCGAACGCCTCCGGGTCCTGGGCCATAGCGTCGAGGCCAAAGAGACTCAGCCACCGGCCAGATACGGCCAGGGAAAGCTGATCAAGCTGATGGACGAGCTGGGCCTGGGGACCAAGTCCACCCGCCATGATATCATCAGCAAGCTCTATGCCCGCGCTTATGTGCAGGGCAATCCCATGCGGCCCACTAACACCGCTTATGCCGTGGTGGACACCCTGCAAAAATACGCTCCCACCATCACCAAACCGGAGATGACCCAGACCCTGGAGAAGGATATGACCCAGATCTCCGAGCAGAAGATCAAGGAGGATGAGGTGATAGAGGAGTCAAGGGTCATGCTCACCAGTGTCTTCGACGAGCTGAGCGGCAACCAAGAGGACATAGGCCAGTCGCTCAAGGACGGCCTGAGGACAGACAAGATCGTGGGGACCTGCGAGAAGTGCAATTCCGAGCTGATAATCAGGCGCGGCCACCGGGGATCGCGCTTTATCGGTTGCTCCGGCTATCCGGAATGCAGATTCACCCTGCCGCTCCCCAGATCGGGAGCGATAGTGGTAACGGATAAGGTCTGCGAGAAGCACGGCATGTTTCATATCCGCATCATAAACAAGGGCAAGAGGCCCTGGGACCTGGGCTGCCCCCACTGCAACTTCTTAGACTGGCAGGCGAAGAAGGCCCTAGAGTTGGCGGAGGGCAAGGAGAGCGGGGAAGGAAAAGGGGCAAAAGCGCGGCCAGCCAAGAAGACAGTCAAGAGAGCGGCAGGGGCCAAAGCTGCCAAGAAGGCCAGCGGGCCATCCAATGCTGATGGCGATGGGCTCGCCAGATTGCCGGGAATTGGCCCCAAGACCCTGGAAAAGCTGGCAGCGGCAGGGATCAAGACATCTGGAGAGCTGGTAGGTGCCAATGCCAAGAGCCTCGCCGCCAAGACCGGCCTGTCCGAGAAGAAGATCGCCGCCTGGAAGAGCGCAGCCAAAGCCCTGAGCTGAGACGCGCTATATCCCTCATCACCAATTTTTTCGGCTTTTCAAAGATATGAAATTCAGGAAAGGCCAAGATGGCTATAGTTGCCAGCATGGGCCTGGCCGGATTTGAACCGGCGGCCACTCGGTTATGAGCCGAGCGCTCTAACCGGACTAAGCTACAGGCCCAGAGGAATGCGCCGCCAACAGGGCTCGAACCTGTGACATTCTGGTTGCTGCTTATTCAATTAACAGCCAGACACTCTACCATCTGAGTTATGGCGGCTCGACCACCACCCTGGATGCACAATGATTTAAGCCTTTTGATTAGAGAGGATATCTCATGCGCGTCCTGAAGAGAGATTTGCGTGGCGAGGAGGGCGAGATCGCCCTTCTTCCCGAGTCCCTGGATGACCTGTGGCACCTGCGCCACTTAGTGGAGAGGGGAGACCTGGTATTCGCCCTGAGCCAGAGAAAGGTTCCAGCGATTGCTGACAAGGCCAGGCCGGAGAAGATGGAGAGAAAGACGGTACGCCTGGGCGTCAAGATAGAAGATGTAGAGTTTCACATGTACTCCAACTGGCTGCGGCTGCATGGACGCATAGTATCGGGCATGGATGTAGGATCGTACCACACCCTGAATATCGAGGTGGGAACGGACCTGTCCATACTCAAATATCACTGGAGGCCAGACCTCTTGGCACGAATCGATGATGCTGTGAAAGAATCGCAACGGCCCAAGGTGGTGCTGGCCCTGGTGGAGGAGGGAGAGGCCACCATAGGCCTTCTCCGCCAGTTCGGGGTGCAGATGGCAGCAGAGATTCGCATGAGCAGCGGCAAAGGGAGCGGCGAGGACACCCGGGCCTCGTTTATGAGAGGGGTGGCCGAGGCCATAGATAACGCCGCCGGAGGGGGAGCGGACGTGATCCTCGCTGGCCCGGGATTTGCCAAGGACGACCTGAAGAAGGTGATAGACTCCTCTCACCCCGACCTGGCGGGGAGGATCGCCATGGACGATGCTTCCTCAATTGGCAGATCGGGCTTCCAGGAGGTGCTCCGCCGGGGAGCGGTGAAAAGCGTCCTTGAGTCCAGCCGCATAGCCAGGGAAGCAAAGCTGATCGAGGAGCTATTCAGGGAGATCGCTACGGACGGCAAAGCGGCCTACGGCATCGCCGAGGTGCAGAAGGCGATGAATTACGGAGCCATAGAGAGCCTGCTGGTCTTGGATGAACTCGCCCGCCGGGATGATGTGGACGATATCATGCGACAGGTAGGCAATTCCCGCGGCAAGGTGATCATATTCAGCTCTGAGTTTGAGCCCGGGGATAGGCTGGCCTCTTTGGGTGGAGTGGCGGCATTGCTCAGGTTCAAGATAGCATGACCAGATGCTGCAAGTGTCCTATGCCTGCCGTAATCTATCAGAAGTACTCAGGAATGCATCTATGCCAATCCCACTTTGATGATGACGTCCACCGCAAGGTAAGGGAGACAATTCGACAGACCGGGATCTTTGCCCACGGCCTGAGACTGGCTCTGGCCATGGATGGAGGAAAGGGCAGCGCAGTTATGGCCAATATCATAAAGGACCTGTTCGCGAGGCGAAGGGATATCGACCTCGCCCTCCTGATCCTCGATGACCACGGCCCTGGCGCGAAGGCGGCCAGGATCGCCTCCCAGCAGCTAGGGCTGCGCGTGTCCATCAAAGCTCTGCCTGTATCGCTCCTGAATGATAGGGTGGCGAGCGATCCAGCCCCAGATCCAATCAGCTTTGCTCAAAAGATGAGGATGATGACCGGACTCGCGCGGGAGATGGGAGCGGACGCTATTGCCACCGGCCATGACCTGGACGATATGGCCACGGAGGTATTCATAAGCTATCTGGAAGGGGATATCCGTGGGCTGCAATATGGACGGCAGGAGACGAGACCGGAGGTATATGAGCAGGGAATGATCCCCACCATCCAGCCATTGCGGCGAATACCCGGCAAGGAGGTCCGGCTCTATGCCCTCCAGCATGGTCTGTGCTTTGCCGAGATAGGGATAGAGGACGAGCTGCATAGAGAGGCACGGCAAGAGCTCTGCCGCTTTGACTCCCGCCATCCGGGAACCAAGTACTCCCTGCTGCGCAGCCTGGAGAAGCTGGATAGAGAGAGATCGGATCGATCTGGATCCCAGAGGAGCAAAGCCTTTAAGTGATGATGAAAAACAACCGAGAGGTGTGCCTCGGTAGCTCAGCTGGTCCAGAGCGATTGACTTGTAATCAATAGGTCGCGTGTTCGAATCACGCTCGGGGCTTTTCTTTGAAATTTTTGGAGTGGAGCAAATAAGGATTTAATCCTAAAATAATTAAGAAGACAAGGAAAAACAATCGATCCTGATTTCCCCTTCCGATCAGAGGGGCCCTATCCTTCCCCTGGATAAAATAGATAGGCTTGGCCCAAATTTTCCGAGCCGCCTTTCAATCCAGGGATATGGATATTGGGCAGAAATATCCACTTAAGCCTTCTTCGTCCTTCTCACATCCAGTCTGGTCTTGCACCTGGGACAGGCCTTAGGTCGGCTCACCCGCGTCTCCCATGCGTAATGGCATTTAGGGCATTTCATTTGTTTCATATTAATACAGTTGTAATATGAGTATTAATAACTTTCGATAGTATATGATTATCCCTATTATGGCCGCAAGCGCAAAGCCTATAATTGAATAGAGAGGGAAAAGATAGAATTTCATGCACGAGATTTTGGAGATCCTTTACGAAAACGCCAAGGCAACACCTTCCGAGATCGCAGCGCTGCTGGGCAAATCCGAGGAGGAGGTGGCCCGGGAGATCAAAGAGATGGAGGATGCAGGCATAATAAGGAAATACATCACTCTGATCAACTGGGAGAAGCTCGACCAGAGCGTCGTCTTCGCCGTCCTGGAGCTGAAGGTAGCTCTGCAGAGAAAGACGGGCTACGATGCAGTGGCAGAGAGGATTGCCAGGTTCTCGGAGGTGGAGTCAGTGCGGCTGATCTCCGGAGGCCACGACCTGTCCGTTACCGTGCGGGGCAAATCCATGAAGGATATCGCCTATTTTGTGGCGGAGAAGATCGCCCCCCTGGATGGTGTCCAGTCCACCTGCACCCATTTCATACTCAAGAGCTATAAGGAGCATGGGGCTATCCTCACTGAGCAGCCCAAGCCCGAGAGACTGGTGATAACTCCATGAAGCAGCAGACAAAAAAGCAGCGCCTCAAGAATGTCCTCCCCTGGAATGCAAAAGATCACATCAATCAGTCGGTAAGGGATATGCCTCCCTCCGGGATACGCAAGTTCTTCGACCTGGTAAGCGAGATGAAAGGAGCGATCTCACTGGGAGTGGGCGAGCCCGACTTCGTTACTCCCTGGCATGTGCGCGAGGCCTGCATCTACTCACTGGAACTGGGAAACACCCATTACACATCCAATAAAGGCATGCCCGAGTTGAGGGAGGCCATCTGTCAGGAGGTCAGCAGGGATATGGGGATCGACTTCGACTGCAATGAGGAGATCCTCATCACCACTGGAGTGAGCGAGGCGGTGGACCTGGCCTTCCGGGCGACTCTGAACCCCGGCGAGGAAGCGGTGGTGCCCGAGCCCTGTTATGTGGCTTACACCCCGGACATCATCCTGGCCGGTGGAGTGCCAAAGACGGTCCCCACCCGAATGAGTTTCGAGTCCAGGCGGAGGATGTCGCCAGAAGAGTGACCGAGAAGACCCGCAGCCTTCTCTTGAGCTATCCCAACAACCCCACCGGAGCTATAATGACCCGCTCGGACCTGGAGGATCTGGCGGATGTGGTGGTGGAAAACGACCTGATAGTGATATCCGATGAGGTCTATGCAGAATTAACCTATTCCGGGAGCCACACCAGCTTCGCCCAGCTGGAGGGCATGAAGGAGAGGACCATCATCTTAAATGGCCTCTCCAAGTCGCATGCCATGACCGGCTGGCGGATAGGCTATGCGATGGGAGACCCGGCGCTGGTCGGTGCGATGACCAAGATCCATCAATGCACCATGCTCTGCGCCCCCACCATGGCCCAGGTGGCAGCCCTCGAAGCCATGCAATCGGGCAAGGATGAGATGCTGCACATGAGGCATGAGTATGACCTGCGCAGGCGCCTTTTCGTCTCAGGATTAAACCGCATTGGCCTGGACTGCTTCGAGCCCAAGGGGGCATTTTATGCCTTCCCCTCCATCCAGAGGTTCGGCCTCTCCTCAGAGGAGTTTGCGGAAAAGCTATTATACGAGCAGAAGGTGGCGGTAGTCCCGGGCAATGTCTTCGGCGAGAGCGGAGAGGGATTTTTGCGCTGCAGCTATGCCACCAGCAGAGAGGAGCTGATAGAGGCCCTGGACCGGATGGAGATGTTCATCAAGAGCCTGTGAGAGAAAAAGATATGCTCAAAGCCACCCTTCGATCGGAGAAGACCGACCGCCTGGCAGGAGGCCTGGCAGCAATAGGACTCAGTCCCAATGCCTGGACCCTCATCTCCCTGGTGCCGGCACTGGCAGGCCTGACGGCCCTGGTTATGCACCAGCTCGCCCTGGGCCTGGCCATGTTCGCCCTATCTGCTTTCATCGATATCGTGGACGGGACGGTTGCCCGGGTCACCAATCAGGTCAGCGACAAAGGGGCCTATATCGATGGGGTGGTTGACCGGTATGTGGAGCTGATGCTCTACCTGGGACTGCTCATTTATATTGGACGAGGGGATTTTCTCGGCCTTCCCAATGAGGTCTGGATTGTCCTCCTGATATTTGGCGGGCTCATGACCAGCTTTGTCCGGGCCTATGCCGACCACCGGGGGATTGTGAAAGACCCGGGGGAGCTGAAGAGGATGGGAGGGCTCTTAGAGAGGCTGGAGAGGCTCATGCTGCTCTATTTCGGGATGCTTCTGGGCCTGTTTGACATCCAGTGGCTGATGGCGGTCATAGCTTTGACCGCATTGCTGGCCAATGCCACCGCCCTGCAGAGGATCCGGTTTGCTCTGAGAGCAAAATCCTAGCCTCAAAGCCAATGCTTTGAAGACTATCCAATGCGGACTGCTACTGCTCCAGCTCTTCCTGATAATCATCATTTCCGCCATCTGAGCCGGACAGATCCAGGATTAAATTATATTTTTCCGCCAGAGCATATTGATAAGCATCATCATAATCGAGTTTGAATCTTCTTGATGCCAGAACAACTCTTTGCATATCTTCTGGGCCTATCCGCATTAGCCGAATACCTCCCACCAAGAGCATATCCTCCACCGCTTTTAGGAAGATATCATGCATGATGCGACGTATCAAAATAACACCAATTGAATCTATTGTGAACTCCGATACGGAGAGCATCTCGGGAGGTGTTTCCAAAAGAAGCCGTTCTACCTCATCCGCTTTCTTTTGGTTAAGTAGCAGTTCCAGTAGAATATTGGTATCCAGCAGGTACATCAATCCCCTCTCCACTCCAGAATCTTGTGCTGGAGATCTACTGATGTGTACTCATCTTTCATATCCTGCAAAGCGCCCCTCCACTCCAGCTTCATCCGACCTTTCCGCTTTGGGCCTCGTTTCTCCATCAGGAACCTTGCGAAATCGACAACCTCTTGATGTAAATCAGGAGGCAGCTCTTTGATTATTTCTTCCAGCTCAGACATAGAGATGACATCCTTTGCTTGAGTATGACATTCACCTCTTTTGAGATTAATATGACGATCATGAAAGAGTCTTTTTGCCCCATCACAAAAAAGAGAATGAAATCCACCAGCCCATTAAGTGGATCTCTTCTACCTTTCTCAAAGCATTGCTTACTTTCTCGCAGCCATCTCCAGCACCTTGACCGCCTGCGCTCCCGCCTCCATGATCTCCAGGTTCTTGGGTATGAGCTTGGGCTTCTTAGCAAAGGTAACGCGGAAGGCGTTCCCATAGGCTTCTTTCGGCAGGCCCAGGTTTCCGGCCTGCATCAGAGCCCCCAGCATGGCGGTGTTGGCGGCCATACTGGCCCCCTTGTCCGCAGCGATCTCAGTTGCAGGCACGGATATGGCTTTTACTCCTTCCGGTGCCTGGAACTGGCCAGCCAGAGAGTCGTATAAGATCACTCCCCCTTTCCTGACAGCAGGGGCGAACTTTTCCAGAGATGGGCGGTTGAAGGCCACCAGCACATCGGGATGATCCACCACCGGCGAGCCGATGGGCACTCCGGAGATGATCACCGAGCAGTTGGATGTCCCGCCCCTCTGCTCCGGCCCGTAATCCGGATACCAGGAGACGAACCGACCGCACCCGAAGGCCGCCTGGGCCAGGGCCAGCCCCATGCTGAGCACCCCCTGCCCGCCGAACCCAGCGATCTTCACCCCTTTGGGCACGA
>ENA-UOOE01001093-UOOE01001093.1-fermentation-metagenome-genome-assembly--contig:-NODE-1093-length-23902-cov-3.859437_pt1 | contig 23902 bp, 26 predicted proteins | sample MGYA00245776_ERZ724021 | MGnify/ENA primary metagenome ERZ724021 (study PRJEB28704, sample SAMN03018321) | fermentation metagenome | biome: anthropogenic terrestrial biome; feature: soil; material... | reverse complement strand
GTACGACCAATAGCTCCGGTATCCCAATATCCGCCAATCCAATTTCAATCCACGTACCCTCAAGGGGTACGACAGCTATATATTGTGTCGATTTCACCATCATATAGCAAATTATAGTTTCCTTAAGATATTTTGTATATAAGCGCCTTCTAAAACATATATTTTTTATGCATTTTAAGTGCGAACCTCCAAGGAGATTTATGTTTGCTTACGTTTCGCACCAATCATATAATTAGAGCATCATCAAATTTATATGTTCTTTTAGCCCCTACATGCTGAACTTTTTTGTCATACTCATTCCCAAGTCTATAAAATCGAAGGCTGTCTACCTCTACATCTATTATATCCAATAATTGTTTCTTGACTTTTAATAATTCGGCTTCAGTCAACTTGCATTCAAACACAGAATTTTGTACTCTCTGTCCATAATTTACACATACCTTGGCGACCTTACGCAGTCTGCTCTGGCCCTTAACTGAGGTTACATTAATATCATAAGTTATTAATATGTACATTTTGTCACCTACTTCCAAAAAAATGGTGGATATTGATCAATGTCTCCCCGAAGATACCTTGCCAGGAGTAATGCCTGGGTATAAGGAACCAATCCCCAAGGTATCTTTTCATCCAAATATGGATGTGTTAACTTTTCCTGTTTTCCCTTTTGCCACTCACTGATAAAGGTTCGTCGTGCTGAATCATTAATATACACAGATTTATTATCATTTATCTCAAAATCATCTTCTTTCAGCTGCTTCCTGTTAATTAATGAGAGCACAAAACGGTTAGCTATAGGAGCTCTTAATTCTTCTATCAAATCATTTGCCAACGACGCTCTGCCCGGACGATCCTGATGCATAAAACCAACATACGGATCCAATCCAACTGTTTCTAGTGCGGTAGTAATATCATTAGCCAATAACGTATATGCAAAAGATAGTAAACTATTAACTCTATCTTCCGGAGGTCTTTTGTTTCTCCCGTGAAAATAAAAGGCTTCTTTCTGGTTTAAAATCATATGGTCAAATGAGCTAAAATAAACCATTTGTGCCATCCCCTCAAATCCACGCAATTGTTCTAAATTTTCACTTGCTTCTATTTCCCCCATATACTCGCTTAATCTCCCTGATACCTTCTTCATATCCTCCACTGGCAGCCGAAACGGGTACTGCCTTATGTAACGCTCTAGCTGCCATTTCTCATTATAGACTTTCCCCAAAATAAAATTCCGGGAAATTTGAAGACTTTCGTTCTCATCATCTGAGACACGATACTGTTTTTTGCGCAGTAGCACATTCCCCCTAGTTTCACCGATTACTCGTCCACGAAATCTTCCTGTTGGAGTTAAGAAACAAACAGATATATTTTGCTCTACACATTTTTCCATTAACGCAGGACTTACACCCATATTTGAAAAACAAACAACCTCTTCAAGGTTATGCAATGGATATCTGGCAATTATCGTATTGTCTTCTTTTATGGTAATATTTTCTCCATTCAAACCGATATATACCTCAGGCTTTGTAATAAACAAAACATTTAGCAATTGTCTCATTCTGCAATCCTCCCCTGAATATATTGTTTGACATTTTTGTTATTGTTAAGTACCGGAAGGCAAACATCTCTCAATGAACAGGTTCTACATTTTTTACCTGTTCTAACTTTAGGTGTATATTCACGATCCATATAGGAATGCATTTCTTCTATTGCCTGCTGCAGTTCCTGCCGAAGCTCATCTGTAAAATCTACTTTCTCGCGTCTCCTCGTCTCGAAATAAAATAAATAACCAGTATTAATATTTGTTGCTAACATTTCTTCCAGGCAATACGCCTCTGCCAGCAATTGGAGCTTATCCGAATTATTCTCTTTTGGCTTTCCCCGCTTATATTCAATAGGTGTGACAAAATATCTATTATTGTATTGAGGCAAATAAATCCCATCTCCCGATTTTTTCAATTCGACAATATCGCACTTGCCTGTGATTCCCAATGACTGTGATTTCACAGGCAGTGCATGAAGAATTACTGTATCCTTCCTCTTCTCATGAATTTCCGGATTATCCGCCCTATCATGCTTTAATTCTCCATCTACAGTGAAATAGTTTTCTTCCCACTGCTGCTCGACATGAATCAATGCCCACTGTCTCCTGCAAAATATAAAGTGCTGAATCCCCGAAATCATAAGATAGTCTTCCTCTTTATAGTCCTTCAATAATCTCCACCTTCAACCCCTTTTCCTTCAGCAGATCCAATTTCTGTTTATTTAAACTAATGGAATAATCTTCAAATTTAACCGGCTTAATGCTATCATCTTTCTCTACTTCAACCAAGGCATGAACCTTAGCACTTGATGCGACTCCCATTTTAGAGGGATGAGTAAACCAGTAAAGTTGATTTACCTCCATACTGCCTTCCGGTCTTGCAGATGAGACATCATTCACAAACAGAGAACGTAAGGACTCTTTAATAACTTCTGCGTCCGAATTTGTAAAATCTGTTTTTTCTGCAAAATAAGTATTGATACTCCCCCTCACTTCATATACCCCAAACTCAACAAAATGTTTCATACCCATCGTGTCAGAAGAGCGTGCAGAGCCTTCCTTTGCTTTCATCCCATTTGTACTGCGCGTGATTTGCATGCTAATCACCTCAACTGGACTTAAACTTTTTGCAAGGGTTATTGAAACCGGACCTCGAATACCTATGGAACGCTTCTGGAAAGTCACCACCTGCCCAAAACTGCGCACATCCAGCCATTTTTCACACGATACTTTGTATACCGTATCATCCGAATCTTTTTGAGCCGGCGGAAATTCAACATCAAATCTTTCCTCCAATGATTTTAATGCATCATCCGTCCGATCATTTGCCTGCACAAAAATAGGATAGCCCATATCCTGCATTCGGTTTCTGATCTTTCTCTTGATACAAACATCACTGACCTCACCATACCCATCATAATCTGTCCTCGGCATGTTTTCGTTTAAAGGATCTCCGTTTGGGTTAGCTCCATGCACAGTAAAAAACATTACAAAATCAATTTTATTCTCTAATCCTGCCATTACATTTTTCCTCCCTCATCTACGCTTATAGCTTCATTATTTTGTTTCTTTTCCTTTTTCTTGTAAAGGTCCTGTTTCTGGGCATAGTAACCAAATACAAAGTCTTCGTCTAACGGCTTGTTTTTTTGTTTTTCATACCCCGGCTGCTCCCTAATTCTTCCAGTTACATTTGTTATAATCTCATCGTAACGTCTAAAAAAATTATAATTATTTTTAATTAAAATTTCTTTATATGGTTCAATTTTCTTTACCAGAATTCCTAAGGTTCTCTCAGGACTTTTTGTGTAGGCACTCCATAGACGCTCGGCATTAGTGGCTCTCTTGATTGGATTGTTTGGGTCTCTGTTCAAAGCAGTCTTCTCCATTGTTTCATAAACCGCCAGCAGTCTCCCGTGTAAGTAACTCCGTCCTTGCTTTGATTCATCCAACATCTCATTCACCTCTTTCTTATTTTGATAATCTATCTGATACTTTTTAAAAATAGAACAGCCAACTGAAACTGCATAATCCCATGTTTTGTCATATGAATTTCGATTACACAAGTTCTCCAGCATCCTGTCTTTAAGATAAATGGGCAGTCCTCTATTATCCAAGACACAAGAAAGCAAGCGTTCTACATTCTTCGTTTTCAGCTTAGAATTTCTACATTCTATGTAGCCTTTTTCATTTTCCGTTCCAAATACTACATCTGCATATCTAAACAGGGAAGGGGTCTCCCGGAGATTCTCTCGTGCTTTTCCATAAAAGAAAAGCCAATTTGTAGTCTCATACCACCTTTCCACCCGGTGAAATAATTCAGCTTTAGGCAGCTCTCTAAAGTATTTTATAGATATTCTCCCATTGGAAATCTTGTCCAAAATCATAATATAAAACTTTCCGCCTAAAGGTATATTCGTTTTTTTGCCTGATAGGTATTCGTTAATAGAAACCGAAATACCTTCTCCGAAGGTTTTTGGAGAATAAGTATCACATATGTCCCCCTCTTCATCTTCCTCTTCGTTCAAATCTTCTCCGGAAGAAAAAGAATCCACTAAGCTGGCTCCTTCCTCATTTCCAATATCATTTGAAAACCAATTAACCAGGAAACTGCTATCTCCAATCTTTTTTCTGTTCTGATCATTTTCCAGCAGATACTTAAGCATCAGATGAATTCTTTGTGACGTTTCATATCCAATATGAACAATCTCTTCGCCGTCATTGAATCTCCCATAATAAGTTTCATCATGATTACTGATAGAGACCAGCTTTGCGTTTCCCAATAATCCCCGGTGTCTGGATACGCAATATGTTGTTTTCCCAGATATATCACATTGTTCCTGCGGTTGTTCAGCGTTTTTCACCCGAATATAATTTATATAGTGTTGATGAAGTTCTTGACTTGTGCTCACTGCCAAGTCTTTTTCTGTGGAGTCCATAGATTCTACTCGGAAAGTGATGAAGGTTTTATCCAACTTAATCACTTTTTCGGACTTGTCTCCTACATTCACTCTAACCGTATGATCCTGCTCCACTCTACAATTGTCAGCAGCAAAAAGGGAATCAATACAATCTTTAAATACAGTTCCACGGCATAAGTATTCATTCACCGTAAGAAGTAAACGGTTGGGATGTCCATCCTCCATATAGGAGACCCAATCTTTTCTTACCTTTTCATATTCTGCGTGTTTCTCCGGGTTCAGCTCATTGGACAGATATGATAATTCATCACACAGCGGATGAGGGGCAACCACTTTTCCAGCCCGCGCAATTGAGCCTTCTGTAATCGGAAAGATAATAATCCGATCCTTGGACAGCCACTCTGCTTTAATGAATTTCCCGTTTTCTGAAAGTGTCACTTCTGCTATATCATGCGTACCACCAGACTTTTTACTTGAATGATACACAGGAAGCAATATGGTTCGCTGCTGAAGCTGTTCTGTCTGATCCACCATGTTATTGTCAAGAGCGCTGCAATAGGTTTGATATAATGCAGTTAATACACTCATTGCATTTCCACCTCCTCGGGCCGTGAATCAATTTCTTCATCTGCGAACTTCATATTCCCCTCATTAAAAGACTTAAAGCCATAGGTTCTTAGAGTATGATGGATCTGACATTCTTCCGGACGGATAAAATCTACTTTTCCATTACCCATCTTTATATCAGCAAAATTGGATATTAGTTTCCCGCCCCCTTGATATTCATTTTCTCCAGGATAAGAAAAAGAGTGAAACATAATTCCAAAGGACAATTTCTTTCCATCATAGTAAGTTGAGGCTGTCTTAAACTGTTCTTCTCTAATTCTTTCTACAAATCCGACACATTCACGAGTACCCAAAAATATATCTCTTCTTCCCCCCTTTTCCATGGATCTAAGGAGAATGCGTTCATGTTTTATTTCATTTTGGTCTGCCTTTAATTCAGGTCGGTTTTGATTCCATTCAAAATGAAATTGGACAAGATATTCCACATCGCGAAGATATGTATAATAATTCAGATCATTTGTTCCATTTTTTAATGGTGTGCGGATACCTTTTGTTTCCGTCTGTATTCTCTTGATTATCTTCACAGAATCAATGAAGTAAGTTAATGTCGGTTTCCAATATATTTGTTCCGTAATCCCTTTCAATGCCTGGCATGTGGGAATTGAATATGTGTACTTTTCCCCGCCCCCTTTCGTCACCGGATCTGTAAAAAGAGCATAGTCTCCATATAGGCGGTAATAAAAGGGCGCAGACTTAAAACTATTTTCCATTTATTTTCTCCTCTCTCATAGTATCAAATCAGCAAGATGATCTATCATGATTCCTTGCTTCCCATTATAGTATTCTTTTTGCAAAAAATATATATTAAACTCCTCATTTTTTGTGATATACGGTTCCATTTTGGAAGAAATCTGAACATTTACTGTATACCTTTGCAGCTGCCGCAGCTTTTGTTTTATAACCACATAATCCCGCATCAATATTGCCTGTTCCAATTGCTCTAATAACTCCTCATTCTTATAGACAACAATCACCCCCACTGCTCTTTGCTCAATTAACTCAAAATTTTCTGCCGCCCTTCTAAATGCCTGAAACATTAAAGGCCCTTGCCCCGACAGCCGTCCTTCTTTCCCCATATAATAATAAGCATTTTGCCCCTGACAATTTCTCCCTAATTCTTCCACCATAGTGCTACGCGAATTCATATCTACATAATCTAATTTATTACTATTCTCGACATAATATTTGTTATAATAAGGATTTTTTAGTAAATTTATATTTAATCCATATTTTTTCTCACTTTTTTCAGCTTTTTGTAAACGGATAGCCTGTTCTGAAGCATCAGAAGCAGCTTTTATGTCCTCCAAGTTTTTAAGATTTTCTCTGTTATAACGTACAATATAGAACTTTCCATGAATATAAATTCCATCCCGCATCAGTTTTCCTTCTCTGTTACAGCGCCCAGCACATTGAATCAGACTGTCAATACCTGCCAAAGAACGGAACACCACATCAAAGTCCAAATCTACTCCAGCTTCAATCAAATTTGTACTAACACAAACAATTTTATAACATCCTTCTTTCTGGCTTCGATTTTTCTGCAGCTTAGTTTTTATATCGGATATAACCTCCAACCGATGGGCTGCACACAGATTAGTAGTCAAATAAACTATTTCTGCATCCTGTAAATTATCCTCCAAAAATGCGTAGAATTCTGCCACCGCTGCTCTTGTATTCAACACAATTAAACAACTATCGAACACTTCTAATTGTTCCCTAACGAGTGAATAAAGTTCCTCCGTAGAAAGTGTGTTTGTAGCATTTTCCCCCGTAAGATTATAGAAATCTACCCTCTGAAAACACTTCATCTTATTCTCATTTGCGCTCACAATTGTATCCTCAGTATCAAACAAATTCCCGTAATAAAGCTTATATCTCATTCTTTCATTGTCCAGCAATGGTTGCGTAGCAGTACAATGTACAATATTACAGTGCATTACCACTTTCATAAAATTCATCATCAGGTTAAAGTTAGAAAGAACCTTTAAAGGAAGACTTTGAACCTCATCAATAATGATAACAGAATTAATTAATTTGCAGAATCTACGAATGTTTGCCGCCCTTTCCTTGAAAAGTGTATTAAAAAACTGAACCATAGTTGTCAGTATTATTGGACTTTCCCAACTTTCCTTTATATAAGCTTTACTTTCATACTCAGCCTTATCCTCATCACTTTCAAAACTTTCCTTATCCACCTCTTCAATCATATTGCTGTGATGCTCCAGCACTGCTTTATCATTACCAATAATATCTCTAATTTGTGCAGCATTTTGCTCCAAAACAGAAAGATATGCCGTTATATACAGAACCCCGCTGCGGTTATATTTCACCGCATTTGTTAGTGCATATCTAAGTCCCCCCTTTGTTTTTCCGGCACCTGTAGGAAGTTCTAATTTAAATATTCCAGTATCATTAGCCAGTGCTGCTTCTTTTACCCGTTTGGCCAATATGTTCCTTGCAGCATTAATCTCCGAAGGATTTGGGATACTTTCATACTCTTGATACATGTGCTCAATCCGCTTAAAGCTTTCCAGCCATACTTCATATCTTTCATCCATCTGCCATAAAACCTGTTTTGGTTCACGGAATACATTAGCCGAATCATAGATATCAGCTTCTTTGAGAATTGAAAGGCATAGTCTTGTCAAACACGCTATGTAATATTCCTTTTCCTCCTTCTTCCTTTCATCATCAGAATTCTTATTAGAAAGCTCGCGTAGCTCTTTATATAGCACTTTAAACTCCTCAAAAGCCGCTTCAATCAATTCTTCAAAGGATAGCTCACATTTTTCCTGTAATGTTGTATCAAAGCTTCTAACAAACGTCAGGACATCTTCTTGATAATGATATCCGCCTTCCTGATCATACTCCATCCTCAGATGCTCTTTATGCTCTGCTTCTCCATATTCAATCTGATCATAGAGTCCATGATGGGCAAAGATAACATAACATATTACCTCTTGGAAATAACGAAAATTTATCTTTTTTTTGAGAGGGGCAAACTTTGGGTTCAAAATAATATAATCCTTCAAGACTCTTCCACCCGCTGAAGAATGATTAATCCTTTGCTTTATCTCTCCGCGAATATATTCCTGGAAAAGGCGCTCCGCCTTTCCGCAATCGTGTAGATAACCAATTAATTTCATAAAAGCCTCTAATTTAACTTCTTTTCCAATCTCTCCACACCTTTTCCCTGTCTTGTATAGGTGCTCTTCCAATAATTGTTCTAAAACATTTCCTTCATTATCGACTTCCCGATGTGCCAATATCATATTTATTGTCTCCTCTTCCGTTCTATTATTTGTTGGGCGTTTGCGAAACACCAGAATCCACGTTATTGAGGAGCTTCATCTTTCCAAACACAAAAACAACTCCTCACCGGTTTATGGTAAAATTGAAGCATTCACTAATCAATCTGCCCAAGTATAGCTTACAACTATTTATTAATTATTTCTACAAATATCCTCCAATTTTTGAACAATATGGGCCGAATACATTGTTTTGTTTTTCATCTTCTTTCTTATGTTATTCATTATATATATATTTCCTTTCAAATTAGTTTTTTATATAATCATTTAACAATTCTGTTGTGCTATGCTTTTTTAAATTAAGAGCCATAGTCTGATTAAATACGCTATGTAATACTCCTCTTCATCCTTTTTCCTTCTGTGATCAGAATTCTTATTAGAAAATTCATGTGTCTTTTGATACTGATATTCTCCTTCTTTACTGTGCTTCATTTTTGAGTACTCTTTACATTCTCTTTTTTCATTCCCAATTCGGTCATCGAAAACATATATTAATATCATATTCAACTTATTATTTCTATGTAATTATGTGTTTATTATAAAAGGATTGGGTTATATTGTCAATAACATTTATATGATTTTTTCTTTGTATCTCATTTGGTTTATGATATACTATCGTTGTCGTTTAGATTATCAAATAAACGTGGATTGAAAATATGTTATTATTTGTGGCAAAAATAATAGGGGGCTGACGCTTCAAAATGTCAGTCCCCTATTATGATTTTTTCTACTTCTTATTCTTACTTTTACTACCTTTCAACTTTGTCAAATTCTATTCATGATAAACTTCAATGTCAACATTGCTTATTTCTCATCATCCTATATAAACACGCATCCTTCCGGGAATTCTGCGGAACATGCTGCTTCGTTTGGAATGACATATTCCAGTTCTGTCTTCCACAGCCCATGTAAATTACAGTATGCATATACGCAGCCATCCTTAACATCATCAAATTTCACAACTGGCTGATCACCTGGCTTAAGGTATCTTACCTCCACCTTGTCATCCGTTGCAAGAGCAATCCACTCAATATAATGCTCCGGTGTCATGGGATGAAGTGTAGATCCCACGGAAACCTTCATCCTATCATCCTCGGTTTTTGTTACCTTCGGTACGTGTTTTTCCTGAGCTGCATCTGTGGAATTAGCAGATAATTTAGTCATGGGCTGCCCGCAGCAAACCATTTCTCCGCCGCCCTTTTTAAGTAAGGCAACCAAATTGCCACAGCTTTCACAACGATAAAATTCAACATTAGACATATATAACACTTCCCTTCTTCTGATGTACATTTCTTATGGCTGCAAATAACACACTAAAGCAGAACCATAATTTTGTCCTTTTCACTATTTTACCAGTGTGCTGTCTCATTAACTTTAAGCAAAATAGACAGTACACTATCCTTATTATACGTTCTATTATTACAGATTGCAACTAGTGTATTGACACATTGACATTTTAGAAAGGCACATTTTATTATTTTATTATTCAGAAAATTCTTTGCCGTAAATTACAGTTCCTGCAACATTATCCAATGCTTCTTTTTCAAGTTCCACTGCCATAAATGCTTCATCCGGCACATCATACGGTGCTTTTATTCCCCATTCACTTGCGGGCTTAAATCCAAACCGTGGATAATATTTTTCATGTCCAAGAACAATGACTGACTTAAAGCCCATTTCTTTTGACCTATTTAAGCCGTAAAGAATCATTTTACTGCCAATGCCCTGATTTTGAAAACCGGGTAAGACTGAAACAGGGGCCAACGCTAGTGTTGGATAATTTTCATCCCTATTTTTAATGCACAGCTTTGTAAACATTGCATGTCCTACAATCTTTTTATCAACTTCAGCGACAATACTAAGTTCTGGTATGAACACATCACCTTTTCTTAATTTAGCCACTAAAAACTGCTCGCTGTGATCACTGTGCTTTTCATTCTTGAAGGCCTTTTCTACTACCGTTTCTGTAATTTTATAGTCATTCCTAGTTTCCTGTCTTATGATTATATTCATGTAACGATTCATTTTTTAATATCTCCCTATAGAGCCTCAAGCATATTATATAACCTGCAGACTGTTTTCCAGTTTCGTGCTGTAGATGTGCCAAAGTTTTTTGGTATTGCCGCAGCCAACTTTGAGTTACGTACGCTTTGATGGCACAGGAAATATAATTCTCTTGTTCCTTTCCGCAGTATATCTTCTCCTTCATATTTCCGGTAGACAGCATCAATCACTGATTGCTTCGGAAGATCGCTCAAAAATAAACATAAAGATGTTCTGTTTTGGGATCCGCCAGTTCTGCTGCTGCCTTCTCAGCCGGTGTGATTGGGAGCTGTTCAATGAGAAAACGCATCTCATCTATGTTTCGCATCATTACATCACACTGAAATCCAAAATGCTCATCAAACCCGGCATAAATTATATCCAGAAGGGAGAGTTCGTCTAAGTCAGATTCAAAAGCCACATTGCCGCTCTGAATATAGGTCTGGACTTTATGAAGCCCCAAGTTGAGGAAAAGCTGCCTTAAAGCAGCCATTTTGACAATATTTTTTCCTCCAACGTTAATTCCTCTAAAGAGAGCCGTATATTGCATATTTATTGTCTCTCTTTCCGAAGCAGGCTCAGGTACTCACCATAACCCTCTTCTTCCATTTCTTCTCTGGGAATAAATTTTAAAGCCGCACTGTTAATGCAATAGCGCAGTCCTCCCTGTGGGGCGGGGCCGTCCTCAAACACATGCCCAAGGTGTGCATCTCCATGGCTGCTTCTCACCTCTGTCCGCAGCATGCCATGGCTTCTGTCTGTGATATTTGTGATTAATTCAGGGGCGATGGGACTGGAAAAGCTGGGCCACCCACATCCTGATTCAAATTTATCGTCTGATAAAAACAGAGGCTCGCCCGTGGTGATATCAACATAAATTCCTTCCTCAAATTTATCAAAATATTCATTTTGATACGGAGGCTCTGTTGCACTATTCTGGGTTACATTAAATTGCACCTCGTTTAAGTTTTCTTTTAACTCATCTACTGTTTTTTTTGCATATTTCCTGCTTGGATCCAACGCTTTTTCAGCCTTTTCAAATTTAGCGGCTCCAATGTGACAGTATCCTCCGGGATTTTTATCCAGATATTTCTGGTGGTATTCTTCTGCCTTGTAATAATTGAAAAGCGGTTTCACCTCGACAGCAATTTTTTCCCTATAGTTTTGTTGAAGCTTGCCAATGGAAGTTAAGATCACTGTCTCGTCTTCGGTGTCTGTGAAGTAGATTCCCGTTCTGTACTGTGTGCCGACATCGCCTCCCTGGCGGTTTATGCTGACTGGATTAATTACATCATAATAAAGCTCCAAAATAAACGGGAGCCCTATTTTGCTGTCCTCGTATTCCACTTTTACAGTCTCGGCAAAACCTGTGTTGTTACTGCAAACTTCCTCATAAGTCGGATTTTCCGTGTTTCCGTTGGCATACCCAACCTCGGTAGACAGGACACCCGGAATGTTTTCCAGATATTTTTCTGTTCCCCAGAAACAACCGCCTGCCAGATATATTTCTTTTTTCACTCTTGGTTCCCTCCAAATTGTAAGTTAAGGTAACTGTTCTAAACCAAGCTCAAAAACCTACGGTTTTCTCGCTGTTTGGCTCTCGCCAAATAGATATATTTAGAAATACTCCTTAGAAAGCGAGCTTTCACAGAGTATTTCTAAATATATCTGCTTGGTTCCGAACCGCTGCAAATCATTATCGGGCGTTTACCAGTTTCTTTACAGCTTCCTCTTTTGTTGACACAAAAAAGACATCGTTTCCTCTGTTCGATTCGTAAACAAAGTCCTTCAGAGGCTTGCTTGTATATTTAGTATAGTCACCATATATAGCGACCTTCGTATGATAACTGACGAATTTCTGTAAAATTTCACCGGCAAGTCCTGTACTCAGAACAAAGAATGTATCTTCTATATTTTCTTTGTTGATTACAATTCTATCTGCTCCTGTTTCATAATTTACCGTTGCCAGCAAATCCAGCGCGGACTGTGTATCTGTGATTATTTTCTTGTCGCCGGTAACAACGGCAACTTTTGTGCCATTTTCTTCAATTGTAGTAAACTGCATATTCTTTATTATCCTTTCAATTCTATTTTCTTAAACTTACAGCACCAGATGCCTATACGTCAAGTTATTCTTTTATGCAGGTTCCAGAATGGGCAGAAAATTTTTTATAAATCGACTTGTTCAAAATGTTTCGCAGAAACCCTGTATACAATATTTATTCCAATTATATACACCGCTGCTCCCACAGCCAGTATAGGCAGCTGCCGTAACATACTCCCCGATTCAACACTGTCGAGCCATGTGAATTTTGGAAAATGAACAATTACTTCCATGAGTACTACTGCAAAAGTTGCCGGTATAAGTGCGAGCAAAAATGCCTTTCCCGCTTTGTAGGCTGTTTTAAAAAACTGGGGCAGGAAGATCACATTGAAAATGGCATAGATTATCAGACCAAAACCGTAGTAAGCCACGTTTGCCTCAATGCCCGCAGGATTACCTTCTGGTAAAATATGTGTGCGCAATATGGCGAAGGGCAGAGATATGAGCAATTGTGTCATCTGTGCCAAAACTATGAGCATACATTTTGCTTTGACAGTATCTCTCTTCCTCACCGGAAGCAATGCTGTATAATAAATATCGTTGGTTTCCCGGCCGTACATGAAGGTAATATATACTCCAATACAGCTAAACAGAAACACCATGCCATAAGGATACGCAGGAACAATCACCAGGACTCCAAGCAATGTGAAAATATATAGATTAGGGTGTGCGGCCAGCCGCAGCTCCTTATAAAGAAGATCAAACATCATAGCTCCTCCTCTCCGTGCGTATCATAATTTCTTCTAAAGACAGCCCTGTCTTTTCATCCGGCTTTTTCAGATAATCAAAATGTTTTATAAATGCAGATTTCTCAGCACTTTTCAGCAGCTCTCCGCCTTTGATATAAGTAATATCGTCGGCACATTTTTCCAAATCTGATGTAATATGGGTGGAAAAAAGAATACTTCTCTCCCCGTCCTTCACAAGCTTCCGGAACAATCCAAGTAAATCATCCCGGGATACCGGATCAAGTCCGCTGGTCGGCTCATCTAAAATAAGCAATTTTGCATTATGGGACAGCGCAAGTGCTAACATATACTTAACCCTCATGCCGGTGGACAAGTCTTTTACCCGTTTTTGTGGATCCAGTTCAAACATCTCCAGGTATTTTTCATAGGCTTTCTCGTCCCATTTTGAATAAAAGCGCTTCGTGACTGCTGTGACAGTGCCCAGCTTCTTTTGATCATAGAAATCAATTTCTCCCAGGACCACCCCGATATTTTGCTTACAATTCTCTTCATTTTCCAGAAAGCTTTTGCCAAACATTTCAATCGTCCCGCTGTCCGGGTGTACCAGATTTAACAATGATTTTAAAGTTGTAGTTTTTCCTGCACCGTTACTGCCGATTAAACCCATAACTCTTCCCCTGGGCAGTGAAAAGGTAATACTATCTAATGTAAAGCCTGGATAATGTTTCGTTAGCCCTTGTACCGATAGTGCATTCAATTTTTTTCCTCCTTAAAAAAGCCATCTATAGCCACGTTGTTCATACGCAGGAAAGCATTACTGTCTACCAGTGCAATTCCCGCACTTGCCGGGTTGCTGTCGCCCAGCACCACCAGCGTGTCACCGGGATGAAACTTTAATGTGTCCCGTGCCTTTTTTGGCAATACGATCTGTCCTCTTTCACCTATAGTCACTGTACCAAAGATGTATTTATTTTTAGGTCCGATAGGAACCCCCTCCTCCTCGGAATCATGGCGCACCAAATCATTTAAGGATACTTCAAATAAACCAGCCAGTTCTTCACAGTTGATTATATCCGGCAAAGAGTCCCCTCTTTCCCACTTTGCAACGGCTTGGCGTGTAACGCCAACTCTCTCGGCAACCTCCTCCTGGGATAAACAACTCTTGTTTCTCAGATATCGTAAGTTTTCAGCAATGTTTTTTTTAGGATTATTCATATTTTTCACACCTCACTGCTTATATCATACACGCATTTCCAAGAAATTAAAACCAACTAATATTTACAAATTATGTTAGCTTTAGTTGCGGTTTCTTTTGTTGAAATACTGATTCTATGGAGAGGGTACTTCTTCTAACTGAAAAAACACAGCCTCTCAGACTGTGTTTTTCATAACTTACTGTTTTATTAGAAATCCATCCCCGCCTGGATGATTAATATGCCGTCCATCCGCCGTCGACAGTGATTGTGGTGCCATTCACAAAGCTGGAGTCATCGGAAGCAAGGAAAAGAGCAACATTTGCAAGCTCATCCGGTGAACCGGATCTTGGATTTGTACCCATCCCAGACATAGCTCTTTCCAGCCCGAACTGGCTGGGATGTGTTACCCCTGCCGCACCAATTTCAGTATCGACACCTCCGGGGCAAATCGCATTGCAGCGGATCCCTTTGGTTGCGTACATATACCCAATATTTTTTGTAAGACCAACAAGACCAAACTTAGATGCTGTGTATGCAGCCCCTGCCCGGGCACCCCGAAGCCCACCGGCAGATGCAATGTTAATAATATTTCCCTGGCCTTGTTTTTCCATCTGCTGTACTGCCTTGCGGCACAGTACAAAAGGACCTGTTAAATTTACATCAATCACCCTGTTCCACAGTTCGTCGGTCACCTCAGCAACCGGCATCATCTCATCCATAATACCGGCATTATTGATCAGGATATCAAGAGTGCCATATTCCTTCACAACTCTGTCGATTAAATCCTCCATATCTTTTTCTACCGCAACATCGCCCTGAACTGCAATAATCTTACCGTCAAAATCTTTTGCCTGCAGAACAATTTCGTCTAATCTTTCTTTTCTTCTCGCAATAGCTATTACTGTAGCACCTTCCTTGGCAAAAAGAAGAACCATCGCCTTTCCCATTCCGGCACTGGCCCCTGTAATTACTGCTATTTTTCCTTCAAGCTTCATGCTAAATCTCCTTCTTTGATAGTTTCTTTATTATTAACTTATTTTGGTATTAATGATATTCTATATGATAGTTAAAGTTTTGTCAATATTATTCTTATATCAGAGAAAAGCTTTTTAGTATGTATAGCCAGCCTGTAACTGTAAGTGCACTGAACATCGTGGTCAGCATCACTACACTGGATGTCAGTACCCCCTCGTGCCCCATGTTCTTTGCCATTACGAAACAACTCACTGTCGTTGCGGAACCAAGCATAATCAGAATGGCCACCAGCTCCTCTTTCCGGAACCCCAGCCAGACAGCGGGCGGCAGAAAGACCGCAGCAAACACAACCAGTTTCATCACCGCCGCCACTATGGCAGGTTTGGCCCTTCCAAATGCTTTGCTGATATCAAATGTTGCTCCCATAGCCATAAGGCCCATGGGCGTTGCCACTGCTCCGATGTTGGAGATTGTCTTCTCCATGACAATCGGCATCGGTATCTTCAAAACCGACCAGAGAAGCCCGGCGGCAATTCCAATAATAATTGGATTTGTGACAATTCCCTTCAATGTAGCAATCCACACTTTCCTGTCCAGTTTCTTCCTCTCCGGTTGAAAAAAGGAAAGCACGACCACAGCCATAACATTATAAAGTGGAACGCTGCCAATAATCATCAATGGCGCCATTCCGGCATTTCCGTATATATTTTGGATAAATGCGATTCCAAGAAGAGCTGCACTGCTTCTGTAGGATGCCTGTATGAATTCCCCCTGAATACTTTTGTCCCGCCACCAAAAAGAGACTGCCGCTGCAAGAACGATACTGATGAGCGTCGCTCCAAAACAGAACAGCACGAATTTCAGATTCCACACTTCCACAAAATCTACTGTTGCCAGATCCTCAAACACCAGAACCGGCAGCGGTACAAGGAAGACAAATTTATTCATCTTCTTCGCAAACACATCATCAATCCATCCAATTTTATTAAAAACAAGTCCCAGAATCATCAGCAGGAAAATCGGAACTGTCGCATTCAGGCAAAAAATTAGGTTATCCATTATTGTTACTCCAAAATCTTTCTATGTTAAATCATTTCCTCATAGTGCATCAGCCGGTCAAACTCATCCTCAGAAATCAGCTTCAGCTTCATCGCAGCTTCTTTCAAAGAAATATTCTCGGCAAAAGCTTTCTTGGCAATCTTTGCAGCATTCTCATAGCCAACCGTTGGACTTAAGGCCGTCACCAGCATAAGTGAATTATTCAGATAATTTTCCATGTTCTCTCTCTCTGCACGAATTCCTTTCACACAATGCGTGCAAAATGAATCCATCACATCCCCCAGCAGACGTGCGGACTGCAGGAAATTGTATGCACATACCGGCATGAATACATTAAGCTCAAAATTCCCCTGAGACGCAGCGATGCCAATTGCCGCGTCATTCCCCATGACCTGGACCGCCACCATCGTCACCGCCTCGCACTGAGTCGGGTTGACCTTGCCCGGCATAATGGAAGAGCCGGGTTCGTTGGCCGGAATCTGGATTTCACCGAGCCCGCATCTCGGACCGCTGGCCATCCATCGCACATCGTTTGCAATCTTCATCAAATTTGCCGCCAGAGCCTTCAAGGCACCATGGGCAAACACATAGGCATCCTTGCTCGTCAGTGCGTGGAACTTGTTCTCATCCGGTATAAACTCCACTCCGGTTAACTCAGTCAGGTGCTTTGTCACCTGCACATCAAACCCTTCCGGGGCATTGATGCCGGTTCCTACAGCTGTTCCGCCGATAGCCAGTTTGTGCAAATGGTTCAGAGACGCATAGAGCATGTTTTCTGTTTCTTCCAGCATACCTCTCCAGCCACTAATCTCCTGTGAAAATGCAATTGGCGTCGCATCCATTAGGTGGGTGCGTCCGCTCTTTATGATTCCCTCATTTTCTTTCTCCAAATGGGCAAATTCACCTGCAAGACGCCTCAGGGCCGGCAGAACCTGCTCTGTCACAGCAAGAACCGCCGCAATGTTCATTGCTGAAGGAAATGTGTCATTGGAGCTCTGGGACATATTGACGTGATCGTTAGGATGAATCCTCTCTCCGGCCAAATGCGCAATTACTTCATTGACATTCATGTTGGACTGCGTACCGCTCCCGGTCTGCCAGACCTTCAGCGGAAACTCCTGCCACCGCTCTCCTGCAAGAATCTGATCACAGGCGTTTGCAATGACCGTATATTTTTCTTCATCAAGCTTTCTAAAATGCCGGTTTGCTGCGGCAGCCGCCTTCTTGAGATATGCGAAGGCACGTATAACACCACGGGGCATAGTTTCCTCCCCAATCATAAAATTTTCCAAGCTGCGCTGGGTCTGGGCACCCCAGAAGTGCTCCTTTGGTACTCTCACCTCGCCCATAGTATCATGTTCAATTCGATATTCCATCGTCCTTACCTCCTAAAATCTATCTTTTATAATCCTTTCTGATAAACGGCTCATCAATGCTTTCAGAAATGAGCAGTTTGTATTTCTGTGGATGGCGGTATGCATTTCCATGCACTTCGTGCTGTCTGTACTCTCTAATTTCATCAATAGGAAAGTCAGCTATATAAATCCCCTCCCCCTCTCCAGCCTCAACACCCGCCGTCAGTCGGCATTCATCTCCAAAATCACAGGTGTGTACTTTTGCATATGCAGGTTGCCGTCTGTAGTATCTTCAGGTAAAATCTGCAATAAAGCAACTTTTAAGTTTTTCATAGAACTAATAATATCACAAGCCATATTCGGCTTCAATACCCGGCTTACTTTCTTGCTGCATACCGTTTCAATATATAAGTTTTACAGAAGTCTTAATAACTTTTGTAATTTTCCTTTGGAGGGAATTTCCAAGAAACTACTTGCAATCACGAACTTTTAAGTGTACAATCATACTTACGATAAAACACAGGGGAGCTTGTATAAACAGGCTGAGAGGAGGTTATCAACTTCGACCCTTTAACCTGATGCGGGTAATGCCGCCGTAGGAAGTCATTGTAATTAAGGCTTTTTTACAGGAGGCATCCGTCAGGTGTCTCCTTATTTTTGTTACACTTTTTCTGAAAGGAGAGCGTTCAGCATGCACGGTAAGTCCGTGACAGACTTAAGGGGGAGCGCCCTTAAGTCTTGTACTACAGCGATGGGAAGCCGTATTCCGGCGTGAGAGGAAGCCAGTGAGCTTCGACCGACCTTCCAGCTCTCTTAGAGAGCATACTATATCTATTTCAGGGAAGCGTCGCTGTAATCGGCCGTTTTCTCTGCATAAGAGAGGAGTGTTACAATGAAAACAAACAATGTCACAAAAAAAATGGTATTAACCGCAATGCTTGCCTGCCTTGCATTTGTACTAAACACTTTTGTATATTTCCCTGCCATGGCACCCTTCCAGCACTTTGTTGATGTGCTTGCAGCTGTACTTGTAGGTCCGTGGTACGGGTGCGCCGCTGCATTTATCTGCGGTGTGTTAAGGATGTTATCCGGCCGCACCATCCAGGCAGTCACCGGGGCAGTTTTTGGTCCGATCCTTGGAGGCTTGATTTATAAAAAAACAAAAAATATCTACCTGACATTTATCGGTGAAGTGGCGGGCACTGGATTTTGCGGTGCGATGAAATGGTTTTATGGGCTGGATGCACAGTCTCCGTTCTACTACATACCATTCTACACACCTTCTGCCGTGGTGGGCGCAGGAATGGGAGTCGCAGTACTGCTGATTTTGAAGCACAGCGGTGCTCTGGGACGAATGCTAAGTGAGCTGAGTTAAGGAGGAGAGAATGATCGATTATATTAATTCCTTACGCTGTGTGCATCAGAATACACCACTTGTTCAATGTATTACAAATTTCGTCACCGTCAATGACTGTGCAAATATCATTTTAGCCGCGGGTGGCTCTCCTTCCATGTCACAGGATATCCGTGAGGTTGAGGAGTCCGTGAAAGGTGCCCGGGGTCTGGTCTGCAAGGGGAAACACAGCTGCGCAGAGATACCGCCCGGAGGCTGCTAAACGAACTTCATTTTTCCGCAATTCGGGGAAATGCCTCGGAAATTCGCTTTCTTGCCGGTCAACAGTCAGCAGGCAGCGGCGTGGATGTGAGTGCGGTGGATGCCACATTCCGCACAGACCTCATTGATGCAGTATTTAATTTAACCGAAACACAACTTAGGGAGGGTATCCGCTATGAATTTCTCTAAAGAAGCAACCTACAGCGACATGGATAAGCACTATGCCATCTTTGATATGGATGGCACATTAGTTGACTCTATGGTGTACTGGGGGCATCTTGCCGGCGAGTTTCTTGAAAGCAAGGGTATTGCTCAGATTCCAAAGGACATCCTGGCGAAGATTAAGCCCATGACCATGACAGAAGCAGCAGCATTATTCATACAGGAATTTTTCCTGAACAGCACACCTGAAAGCATCGCTGTGGAGATGAATGCTATGATGGGTGAGCATTACCGCAAAGACATTCCTTTGAAAAGCGGAGTGAAGGAATACCTGGATTTTCTGTATCAAAAAGGGGTTCAAATGTGCGTAGTATCCGCAACGGCAGAGCATTTGATGGAAGCTTGTCTGAAGCGTCTGGATATTCTAAAGCATTTTCGTTTCTTGCTCTCCTGTGAAACAGTGGGGGCAGGCAAAGACAAACCAGATGCCTATTTTGCAGCTGCAAAACGGCTTGGGGCTTCACCTGCCGATACAGCTGTCTATGAAGATGCCCTGTACGCTGCTGAGACAGCAAAAAATGCCGGTTTTTATGTTATCGGCGTATACGATGAGAGCGCTGAAAAATATTGGGATAAAATTGAAAACCTTGCGGATGAAACAATCCGCGGCTTTTAAGGAAAAGTACTTTATTGCTGGACCGAGTTTAGAAGGTTTCAATTGTCTTCGTTTCTGTTATTATCAAACTTATAATAAAAATTCCTTTGCTTCTTTACACCATTCTAAATAGGCATGATATGTTTTAATGCCAAACTCAACAGTCAACAAGTAGTATTTGTGGGTTGCATCGTCATTCAGACAGTTTTTAAGGGCCTTTTCTGCTTCCAAGAGATAGGGTATTTCTTTTTCAATCTTATCTTGAAATGCTGTAATATGTTCGATTGTCTGCAAGGGTCCTACATCGTTTCCAAAGAAAAGTTTAAGCAAGGTTTCATATCGAAGTTCATCCTTTTCAACAGGCAATGCAAGCCATTGTTTTAAATATTTATGCCCCTTATCTGTTATGGTATAAATCTGCTTATTTCGTTTGTTTTCTGTGCTTTCTTTCTTTGTGGCTAACCCCCGGCTGACCAAATCACTTAAAGTAGGGTAAATGCTGCCATAGCTTGCTCCCCAAAAATATTTTAAAGCGGTATCCATTCTTTTCTTAATTTCATAACCTGTCAGTTCTTCATGACTTAACAGCCCTAAAATAACACAATCAAGCTTCTTCTCTGTTGCCATTATTCTTTTCCTTTCTGTCTATCATTCCGTAAGACAATATATTTTGAGGACAATAATCAACGCAAGCTCCACACTGAATACACTCTGCACTTTTAATCTGTCCTCCTTTAATTGCCTTTACAACATCTACTCCCATAGGACAGACCTTGTTACATTTCCCACAAGAAACACAGCCATTTTTTTCTTTGACTCTAATATAAAGTCCAGGCAAATGCAAAAGTCTGCGAATTTTTGTGCCGGCTATCATAAATGGAGCCATCCAGCAAAAATAATGGCAAAAAGCCCTTTTCTCAAACAAGATTGGCGGTATGAAAATTAAAAATACAATTCCATAATATATGATGTAACTTTGAATAGATGAAACAGATATGCCTTTTTTTGTTTCAAAGAAAAAATCAACAGCTACAATCTTTCCGCTATAGAAATAGCAAAAAATCACTGTGCCAATCCAGACAACCCAGATTATGTACTTAATATTATTTTTCCACTGCTGTTTTGGCTTTTTATCATTGATAGCAAATGCACATTCCTGTAATCCCCCTGCCGGGCAGAGGCAGGCACAAAACACTCTGCCAAATGGAATAGACAGCAAAAACAGCAGCATAAACACAATAAAACTTCCGTTGATAATTCCGTTTAGACCCGCATTGATTATTAAAGCAGGGCTGAAATAGTATAATGTAACAGGAAATAACAATAATGATATTGTTATAAGCAATTTTCTTATTTTTTGCCTGTTCATTTTCCCTCCAATATATCATCATGATACATCTATCATATATCAGTCTGATATATCCGTCAATCTTAATGACTTGATTCCACTTATATCAGCCTTGCTGTTCTTTAAAAAAGCAATTGCGGAAGATTACGTTCTGGAAAACGGTGCGGGAGGTGCATGTTATCCCTTCAAAAACACAGTCCTCCATTTCGCCGTCAGGTCGGTCTGTGAGAAGTTTTTCAGTTTTCTTGCCTGAGCTATCTTTACACCAATTTCGGCTGTTGTTTGCATAATATATTCCTCCTCTTATTAGACTTTATGCCCATTATAATCACGAACGAGGAAAAATCAATATAGATTTTGAAACTATAGGTTGTTTTTAGATATTATTAGTTGTTATAGAGTTGCTCATACACTGGTTTTTGGTTAAGAATTTGTCGATCCCCCACCGTCCACATGAAGCACTTGCCCCGTAACAAAACGCGAATCGTCGGAAGCCAGATAAACATAAGCAGGTGCAAGCTCGAACGGCTGAGCAACCCGCTGCATCGGATTATCGGCACCATAGACTGCAACTTCATCTGACGAAAAACTTGCCGGAATAAGTGGGGTCCAGATACGTCCCGGAGCGACGGCGTTCACTCGAATTCCTTGTTTAGCAACATTTTTTGCCAGTGCTCTCGTGAAACCGACGATAGCGCCTTTGGTTGCTGTATAATCAATCAATTGCTGCTCGCCTATATAGGTTACGATTGAAGAAGTACCGATGATTGAACTGCCGGGTTTCATGTGAGGCAAAGCTGCACGAGTCGTGTAAAAGTGAGAATAAACATTTACTTTGAATGTATCATCAAACTGTTCATCCGTTATGTCCCCCAAACTTAATTGTTGGAACTGAATGCCTACATGGTTACACAAGATATCAAGCTGTCCGAAAGTTTTCAATGTCTCATTCACAATTGCCACGCACTGACTCTTTTTCCGCAAGTCACCCGGCATCAACAAACAACGTTGTCCCAGCTGCTCAATTCGAGATTTCGTTCGGTTTGCGTCCTCATGCTCATCAAGATATGCAATGGCAACATCAGCACCTTCTTTTGCGAATGCAATAGCAACTGCGGCTCCGATACCGCTGTCACCTCCGGTAATGAGGGCTACCTTTCCCTTTAGCTTGTCACTCCCCTTATAATGGGGGTTTTCAATGATTGGCCTTGGTACCATCAGTCTTTCAGCTCCTGGTTGGTGCAGCTGGCGTTGTTCCGGCATACCCACCGGTATATCCTCATAGCGCAATATTTTCCCATAATTTGGGTATAATGGGTAAGGATCTGTCTCCATATTCTGTTCAAACATTTGCTGAAATTGGTGTATAAGCTGATTCTCTTGCTCTGAGCCACTTTTATTGTCCATAAATCGACCTCCTAAATTCTTTATCTCTCATATGGTATAAGGTATGTATGTTAGACATTCACCGTGCATAAAAAACTGTTGGTCTATGGTTTATTGACCTGTACTTGCTCTTTTGAGCAATCGAGTGAATATAATAACCCGAACCAACATGTCAAGGAGGTATTGCTATGAGATACGAATTTTCTCCAGAAATTGAGTTATTGCTCTTGAACTATTCTACTGAGGAAGTTCAAATGCAGTATGACTCGGATCCATGTACATGGCCTATGCCAAAAATAGGGAGAAGGCCTCCATATTACACCGACCCGGAATACGTGCTGAACTTTCCGGTCATCTAATCATATGAAAGCTAAAACCTAAGCGCAGAAGCAGAACCGCTTAACTTTGCTCCTCTATAAGGGGAAAGCCAAGAATGTACATCCGCCGGATACACTGTGAAAAAGCCACAGTAATTACTGTGGCTTCCTCTGCTTATAAGTTAGTATGCAATTCCATACAATAACTATTTATCATTATAAAAACAGAATAACTTAAACTGTAATCATATAAAGCTGTGAATCAGGTCCTCAAGCACACTCTCTTCTGGTTCTCGTTCTATCAGCGGCACTCCGTCTTTTAAAAGCCTGTTCTTTCGGTGAAACTCTGTCTTTTCTTCCCGATAGAGTATACCGGTGGGAATTTTCTCGCTGGCTTCTATCGACATCTTAATGGCTTCCAGCTGATCCGCCGGATCATAATCGTCTCCAAGAGGTGCCACCCTATTTTTATAATAGGCAAAGGTATTGATTTTGTTGAAGCTGATGCAGGGCTGCAGGATATCTACAAACGCATATCCAGGATAGAGAATAGCCTCCCTCATGATGCCCGCCAGCTGCTTTGAATCACCGCTGAATCCTCTTGC
>ENA-UOOE01001084-UOOE01001084.1-fermentation-metagenome-genome-assembly--contig:-NODE-1084-length-24026-cov-16.901715_pt1 | contig 24026 bp, 23 predicted proteins | sample MGYA00245776_ERZ724021 | MGnify/ENA primary metagenome ERZ724021 (study PRJEB28704, sample SAMN03018321) | fermentation metagenome | biome: anthropogenic terrestrial biome; feature: soil... | reverse complement strand
ACCCTGCAGCAACAGAGGCATGCGTCTGGCATTATCTTTCCAAGCCAACAGCTTGTTTACAATTTTACGTTCCATAAAATGCGATCACCCCGCATTTATTATACCCAATAATTGCAGGAATAGCAATGCGGATTAGGCCGATAGGCGGGTTAAGGTTTAGCTCTGCGTTTTGCGTTTCTTCCCTTTGCCGCTACGCAGTATGGTGATGACTGCGGGTTTGGTACCCTCTTCTCCGGCAACAAAGATTGCCCGAAACTGCCAGTCGCCATTGACACGGATATAGAAAGCCTTGCCATTTTCAGTCGGGCGTTGTTCCTGAACTTCCAAGGCTGCGTTTAATTCAGTGATAACAATATGCAACGCCTGCTCATAGGTTAGCCAGGGCGCAATGCGGTTCTGAAACTGACGCACAGCATGTGGTGTTATGAAGAAGTTACCGACAAACATAATGGCTCACCTCAGATGGGATGACTTCCAGACTAGGCGGAGCTTGATTGCTCATCCTTAAAAAGTCTTTTCCCAATGTCCTCCAGAATCCTAATTTCTTGATTGATTCTCCTGACAATATCGTTGACGTTATTGTTATTATTCTCCAGACAATGGGCGATGTCATTGCGGATATCTCGAATTCGCTGAAAGGAATCCCGCAATTCCCATAGTCGAACTCCATTTTTGACGCCGTTAATTGTGGATTCTTTGTACAGCAACATTTTGGTGACCTGTTTGCGGTGTTCATGGTTTTTTATATCAAATTCCATTGGTCCAGGATAAAAGGAGAAACTGATGTGAATTAGCCATTCCAGCATCAAAAGCGCCGCGGAGTTAATGCTGTTATTGCGCAAATGCCACTTGATCAAAGTCAGTTGATTTTGCAGGGTATTCTCATCAAAGTCGCCATAAGATTTAATTAAGCGGCTGGTCAAAATCCGAAATGGATTAGCAGTTGGCGCAATGGTACTGTCACCCTCCGGCTCCTCGCTCACAAGCTTCTTTAAGCGTTGAAAGCTGGTTGCTGATTCATCAAGGCGATTGAGACTTAATGCCAGAGAAAGACGATCAAGCGCAGCTGCTATCTTATCAAGTTTGGCTTGCTCCATACTGATATCAATCCAGGGAGCATCATTAGCCGCCGATCTCCTAATCAGTTTCGCCAGCGGCTTGGCGTCGCCTGCATCTATTAAGCGGTCGGTAGCAGAACCCCAATCGATCAAGTCTAGAAATGAAGTCAGGTTAAAAAAAGGAACTTCGTCTTTCTCATTTTTGGCCTCATAGGCACCATAGAAAATACCGCTTAAGTTGACTTTACGGGCTGCCCGCATATAGATGGCAGCCAATAAAGCAAGGAATGGCAAGGATCTAAAGCCATGGGTGATATCCAGAATGATCTCATCGTCCTCAGACAGTTTTTCCGCAATGATGGAAAAGAGCTGCCAGATTTCATGTTCAGATTTTCCGTCTGGGATTGGAACCGAATGATAGGTAACTGAGTTTGATTTAAGATACTCCTCCAAATCGTGCCAGTTTTTGTTTTGAGAGGCCAGATCAGTTAAAAGTATGATTACTTCTTCTGGGTGAAACCACTTAATTAGCGCGATGGGTGCAATGTTGGTAACGCAATGATGCTCCCCATATTGGTAAGAGACCTCTTTATAGTCACCCGTCCCAATGAAAGTAACGAGCTTTTTCATATGGCTTTTTCCTCCCTTAACTGAACATCCCTGTCGGAGTGATGGATTAACCCTTTAGGCGTTCGGCGGTTTGAATGGCTACTTTCAAAGCAGCCATTGGCAGTGAGGTTGACATAGTATCATCCATGCTCCACCCGACGATTTCCCGGAAACTGAGTGTCCAGTAAATCGGGTAAGCCCACGACGCTTTAGCCAGTGTTGCGGCTTTCAACCAACGCACTCCTGAGGAGTGCGACTGTGCAGCAAGTGGGGACTCTCGCAGGACGAGTTTGGTTTCAATCCACGCACTCCTGAGGAGTGCGACGACATGGGGGAAGGAGGAAGTTGAATGTATATAAGGGTTTCAATCCACGCACTCCTGAGGAGTGCGACGAGTAAGCGCGGACGATCTGCCATCTGATATCAAGTACGTTTCAATCCACGCACTCCTGAGGAGTGCGACATGATGAGTTACCGGCAACCTCACCGCGTTATGCCCAAGTTTCAATCCACGCACTCCTGAGGAGTGCGACAAAACTGTGTCGGGAGAAAGAAGACCCAATTAATAACCGTTTCAATCCACGCACTCCTGAGGAGTGCGACTTGGAGCGGAATTCCCGTGAGTTTGCTAAACGCACTTCAGTTTCAATCCACGCACTCCTGAGGAGTGCGACTCGTAGAATCCGATATCAACTTCTCCGAAATTTGTAACTCCGGTTTCAATCCACGCACTCCTGAGGAGTGCGACCCGCGGCAACGTTTGCCGACTCCCTCATCCCCAACGGCGCGGTTTCAATCCACGCACTCCTGAGGAGTGCGACTTCCATCTGCCGGGTGACTGCTTCCATACGCACTTTGTGTTTCAATCCCGCACTCCTGAGGAGTGCGACTTCGCCAACCGGCAAGACGGTGCGCCTATTCACTGGGTTTCAATCCACGCACTCCTGAGGAGTGCGACTCTAATGGCCAAAAAACCTTATGTGTCAAGCACAAAAAGTGTGCATTCCGCGAACCTCAGTTTTGGCCAGACTATTAGCCTCGTTTGCGCTCCTTTTTTTCCGCTTTTCATTAAAAACCCAGCTAAATGTGTTGCGCGAACCGCTTCTTAAGACTGGGACTGATTTGGATTATGTAGCAAACCCGTCTCAGGTTATCAACACCCCCTCCGGATCATACGCTTCATTAACCCCGATGCACTCCACCCTGTTCTTCCAGTTGGAACCTAAAAAATAAAACCTGAGACTATCTTTATTGACATCAATGACACTCCCCAATTTTTCCTTTAGGTCTCTAAACTGCGCCGGATCAACAAGACACTCAAAAACAGAGTGCTGCACTCTTTGCCCCATATCACTGCAGGCTTTAGCAACATTACGCAGTCTTTTCTCGCCAGCGGCACCTTTGGTATCAACATCAAATGTGATTAATACCATCATAAAGATTTTTCCTCCTATTTCCACAAGAATGGCGGATATTCCTCCAGCTCTCCTCGAAAGTAGCGGGCTAATAACAATCCTTGGATATAGGGAATCAGACCTATTTCGACCTTTTCTCCAAGAAATGGATGAATGATCTCTTCTTGTTTTCTGGATTGCCAAGCCGCAATAACAGTTTGCCGGGCTTCCTTATTCATTTTGATTCCGCCGGACTCGTTCTTCTCAAACTGTTCCGCCGCAACTTGCCGGCGGTTAACCAAAGCCAAGGCCAAGCGATCCACCATATAGGGGCGCAATTCCTCCATCAAATCCAATGCTAAACCGGGCCTGCCAGGACGATCCCTATGAAGAAACCCCACCTGTGGATCTAAACCCACAGTTTCAAGCGCCGCCTGTATATCATGAACCAGTAACGTATAAAGAAATGACACATGGCGTTAAAGTTGTCCGTTGGCGGACGCCTGTTTCGTTCCTTCATGAAAAAATGCTCTTTATCAACCAGAATTAAATGATCAAGACTCTTAAAATAGATGCTGGCGGCCATTCCTTCGTTCCCTCTCAGGACATCCGCAGATGTACAGGTGGAAGCCCGGCGAATGCTGTTCGCCAAGTTGCTGATACTTTCCTCAATTATGTCCGATCCTGATATTCCACTATGATCCCGCAAGGCACGCATCAGGGCAACCCGGCAGTTAGTCACCTTACCAACAACGAACGCACGCGCAAGCTTCATAGTCTCTTCAGCATTATCGGCTGCCCGGTATTGTGTGCGACGCAGCTGAACATTCCCGGACACAGGCCCGGTTACTCTGGCCAAAAAACGCCCTCCAGCCGTCATAAAACTCAAAGCCTCCTGGCGTTCCGCGCAAAGAGCCATCAACGCAGGGCTGATTCCATAATAGCTGAAAGAAACAATGCTTTCAAGATTATGGATGGGAACCCGAAACTTAACATCCTTATCAACTTTAACAATGACATTTTCGCTTTCGCGACCCAGGTAGGCATTTGGAGTGGTGACATATAGCACATTAAGCAGTTTTCGCAGTCCCAATCCCTCCACACAAATTTATAATCAACCCGATCTGAAGTCGTCCTTTCACCAAGGGCTGAACATGATTCCAATAATGAGGACGACCAGAACTGCCACAAGCATGAATATGATTGTCGAGCTTAAAAGGGTTCCGATTCCGATGAAGCTGCGGTTATGTGTAAGCGACTTATAGATAATAAACCCGATGGGCAGTGTGATCGGAGCGGCAACTCCGGTAAACGTAAAAATAATCATCAGCAGTAACAGGCATCCTTTAAAACCAATGGACATTCTAGTGCCAAACGAAAGATTTGCTTCCCGCACAGCTTCTTCTCCATTCCAGACAAACCGCCCGGCCTCTACCCCGGCTGCCACGGCCAGGCCGCCTGCCGCAAACAACAAGGCCAGCAATTCCTCGAGTGGCTTACGGGCATATGCTTCAGCCCGCCGCTGAGCATCCTGTCTGGCCTGATTGAAACTTTGGCTGGATTCGGAATAAGAGGCATGGCGTTGTCCGGCATATGCAGACTGTCCGTAACCTCCTAGGCAGTCATAATTCTGGCGCGTAATAGGGTTACTCAGTATTTCATAGGCCTCGGCAATTTTGACGAACTGCTGATGGGCATCAGGCCGTTTGCAAACATCCGGATGCCAGCGTTTCGCCAGTGTACGATAAGCGCTCTTAATATCCTCAGTGGTGGCGCTGTATTGCACTCCCAAGATTTCGTAATAGTTTTCCATGAGCGCACCTCCCCTTAGCTACTCGGCACGATGCCGACTAATTCAACATTGCCCGGCGTTTAAGTTCGCAGGCAAATTTTTGACGCGCTATCTCCAAACCCTGTTGAGCAGCTGTTACTGCCAGAGTCGCTTCCGAAATCGGCGTATGTAGCGCTGACCAGGTTATCAGGCTCGCCAGCGCCCCGATGCCATAGCACGCATAAATCGGGACCCGCATCTGCAGAAGCCCGGCCGCATAGCCGCTGGCAATCGGAATGACTGTTGCCAGAAGACTACGGCGCATCCGCTGGCGTTTCAAAGCGATCAGTCGCTGCTCTTGCTTGGCCAGCGTTTCCCTGGCAAGGCAATGGTGAACGCGGGCTTTGGTCGCATGCTGATTAGCCACCATCAGGAGCATCTGGCGTTGTGCCTGGGCGGGCGCATAATCGGACTGGCGCTGCCTGGCCCGCTGATTGTTACGAATCGCGGTGTCCAAGTCGCCGTCTGCTACCGCCTGATCGGCCAAGTTCCAATAATAAGAGGCCGGCAGCCAACCCCTGCGATCAGCGACCCATTTCGCGGATTTGACCGCCGCTGTGATTCCCAAACCCGTTAAAATGGATCCCAGTAGTGCCATTGTTCAACCCTCCTGCAAAAGGCTATCACAGCAAGCTGCCATAAAGGCGTTGCCGACTGCCGGTTTGGAATAATACAGATGCGAGGACGCGAGCCTTAATCCCGGTGCCTGGCGGTCGTAGCGGCAGTTGGTAAGGAATACCTTGCGTGCGCGGCGCAGTAATAATACAGCCAAGGCCTCCTCTTGGCAGGCCGCAATAAAGAGTGCGATCCCTTTCCCGCTCATCACGAAATCGCCCCACTGGAGATTTGTGCTGCCAAAGAGGTCCGCAGCCCGTAAATAGGCGGCTTGGCCAGCGGCGTGATCGCCACTAAGCTGCCGAGCCTGACCGAGATTCAAAAATAGGCGCGCATTCTTTTGATCGACAATGAGCGCCGCGCCAAAAAGATGCGCCGCCTGTGCAAATTGCCCGGTCGTCAGCGCTTTTTGGGCCTTCAGGACTATTTCACGCAATAGGCAGCTCTTGCGCCAGCAAAGCACGGTGTCCCAAGCCTGCCACAGGAGCGCCGTCAGCATGATCCCATCAACCAAGTCGCTCAGGTGCACCCGCACCCCTAAGAAGCGCACTCCGTCGGGGGTGGTACTGTCAGGCAAGTAGTGTCCGAGCCAGGCGGCGGCCACTTCCTGGCTGGTGCCGTCAACTTGCCCAAAGGCCTGCGCCACCTTTCCGGGAGAGGTCGCAAAGTCGTGCATCTGGGAACGGTGCTGAGGGCCTAGCGTTTTGACAGCCGCGTCGATGTACTGGTGCACTTCCAGATAAGGCTCGCCGAAAATGCGTTCGCTAATGGCAGCATGGTCGCCAATGGTATGCCCTGCCAAAGAAACCATCTCCGGATACAAGATGGATCGCAACAGATCATTAACGGTACGATCCGGAATGCTCAGGATGATTCCGGGTGGAATGATCTTGCGCGCCAAGCCATGGAAGCGATCAGCCATGGCATCCGCCAGCTGATCCGGCGGTGCGCCGTTGCACAGCCGATCCGGCAGCGCACCATCGCGCGGCGGATGATTACCGATTACTGTTTTTTTGATTGCCACTGCTATTCCCCCCTAGACATTGGTTCGCCCAATGGCTGAGCGGTCGCGTCGTCATTGGCCTTGGCCGAGAACGAACTGTCGATATTCCAAAACTGCGCGCACCCAGTCCGGTTGGGGATTGGGCAGTTTGAGCAGGATTTCCAACGCATGTTTCCAAAAGAGCTCGGCCTCGGCGGCATTCGGGCAGGCAACGGCAGCCAGACAACAGACCACAGCCAGTCTGATGTTATCTCGCACCTTGGTTGGCATGATCTCCAACCGCTGCAATAGGCTGCCTTGCTTTACCAGCTGCTGAATCCAAGCACGAAACTCTGTGAAGGCCTGGCAGGATAGTCCGGCTTTTGCAGCACGGTCGCTGGCGCAGCGGGCCGCTGCCAGTAACGCATACCCCTTTCCGGTGACATCTACGCCGCAAAGCGTGAGTCGGGAGTTTTCAAATCTTAGAGACGCCAATTGTAGCTTGGTCTGCGCCGCCGACATCGCTCCCCGGTGCATGAGGATCAAACCATGGATCAACGCGATTAATGGGTTACCGGGGGAGAAGTCTTCAATCATGGCTACCATGGCATCGGTCATCCGACTTTCGCCTTGCTGTTCGAATTGGATTAAGGCGTCGCCAAGACCGGCGGTGCGTTGCGCCTGATTAGCACTTGCGAAAAAGTCTGTCAGCCGATTAGTTTCGCGCAATGCTCCCAGTGTATTCAGACCGCAGAGGAGCCCTGAGGTCACGGTCGCCCCGGTCAAAAGGCCTAGTCCCAGGGCACCATAACGCAAGGAGAAACCCGGATCTTCCCGTACGTACTTGTTGGTAGTCAAAGCGAACAGGCCGCGCAACGGTGGCGCATCAATACCCGGCAGGCCGTGGGCCAGTTGTGTGAAAAAAACATCATAATGTGGCATAGCGTTTGATGGTTTCAGCGTACTCCGGATACTGGGTGCAAAATTGTTCCCATTCAGCCTGCGACAAACCGCCCGGTTCTTTGCCAAACATGGCGCGGACTTTATCGATCAGCTCAGGCAGAATGTCTCGGTTCGCCCGAGCCATGCACCATAACGCGCCACCAACTTCGAGTAGACCATCGGCGATATTGATGTTGGTGATGGCTTCGAAGGTTTTTTCGGCCAGCGTTCCGACGAGCGCACCGGCCCCTCCGCTCAGCGCCGTGCGCACAATTCTTGTGCGATTCCAAGTTTTCTCCGTCATCACAATCCCTCCCGCAAAGTAATTTCGTTGGCCTAACCATAACAGAGCAATACGTCAAATACTGTCGGTCTTGCCAGATAATCAGTTAGAAAATGCAAACAAGGCGAAAAATCCGCCTTGTTCAAAGAGTATTGATCGGTTTACGGCCAAAACGCAATCTTTCTCTAGCGCTGCATCGCCTCGCTCAACACTACCGGTACAGACTGGTCGCTACAAGACAAACTTTGGTCATAAACATAGACCGGCGTCAGATCCGTAACTCGATAGGTGGTTTCGTATCCCTTCTCGCAGGTTAGCGGATAAGCTGTCCGCATCCGGACTCCTGCAATGTAGAAGTAGATATAATCAGTTCCAGGTTGAATTTTCTGCCGGTTCGATGATCCTGCGACAATGCATCCAAACGAAGTTCCGAACCAAGTTACTGAATCCAAATCAAATGATGAGTTGTTTGCGATTACCAGAATACAATTGGCGCAAGCTGTCATGGATGCAGTCATGGCAACAATGATTAATACTACTAGAAGAATCTTTAATCCTGTGGCCGCTTTTCGCATCATGTTTCCCCCTTTTTGCACCCGGCATTATTATTTGGGCATGTTTCGGGTGCTTTCTGTTTTCACTATACCACCCTGTCCGGTCAAAGATTGTCCACTATGATGCGGCAGCAATTGTCCTTCGGGACACAAAAAAACGAGGCGTAAAAATGCACCCCGTCTAAAGCCTATGCAGCTAATACTGCTGCTGTTTTGCCTTTCGTATATTCGAGATTAGACTCTTACCGCCTTAGAAAAGCACTGTCTGGGCTGACACAGGGCCAGAACAAACATGCAAAGTTAATTTGACTGAAATGTGATGGCAGCCAAACTATGTACTTTTTAATTGCCGAATTCGCTAATTTGTGATTGCCAAACACACTCCTACGAGGTGCGACTTCGAGATAGTCCTCTTCGCCTTTTCCATCTTTGTTTTAATCCACGCACCCCTACGGGGTGCGACCCGGAGTTGTTTCAGCGGTTGAACGCAACCTATAGCCGGTTTCAATCCACGCACCCCTACGGGGTGCGACGTGTTGGTCACACAGTTTTTGGCATCTTCTCCATCGTTTCAATCCACGCACCCCTACGGGGTGCGACCGGGGTGAGGATTCAGCAATTGTTTTTACCGGATTCTAGTTTCAATCCACGCACCCCTACGGGGTGCGACGCGACTCATCAAATGTACCCCGGATCTCTGCGAATCAAAGTTTCAATCCACGCACCCCTACGGGGTGCGACATGGACTTTTTCCAGCGTTCCGGCCGTCCGCCACTGGGTTTCAATCCACGCACCCCTACGGGGTGCGACCTATTGAAATCGAAGCGGGTTCCCACGTATTCCTAAGTTTCAATCCACGCACCCCTACGGGGTGCGACGTGTTGGATTTTGTCCCTCTGACTGCCCCTGCATCCGGTTTCAATCCACGCACCCCTACGGGGTGCGACCTATATAAAATACCCATAACATTCGAAGAACTTAGTTTCAATCCACGCACCCCTACGGGGTGCGACTCCTCTTGGAGGCCGGTGTTCTCCATTCCGGCTTCCATTTGTTTCAATCCACGCACCCCTACGGGGTGCGACGTAGGTGGCTGTGTTTATCCGGCGATGAAATAGATGTTTCAATCCACGCACCCCTACGGGGTGCGACATATAAAGCGTATCGCCGCACGTCCACGATGCGAGTTTCAATCCACGCACCCCTACGGGGTGCGACAAGCGCCATAAAAGGGGAAAACGAATTCCTTTTAGCCAGGAAGTTTCAATCCACGCACCCCTACGGGGTGCGACGAAGCAGCAGAGGAGGAAGTAATGAAGCTTGCTACATAGTTTCAATCCACGCACCCCTACGGGGTGCGACTGGTGTTCTGCGCCGTAGTCGTAGCGCCAACTGCTAGGTTTCAATCCACGCACCCCTACGGGGTGCGACATCAAGTGTGGCATGTAGTGGATCGCGTACCGTCGTTTCAATCCACGCACCCCTACGGGGTGCGACTGTCAAAATCGTCTCAGGTTGCCAGGTGCGGAAACGGTTTCAATCCACGCACCCCTACGGGGTGCGACTCCGGCTGGGGCAGGGCGCATTTACTCAGCGATGCGGGTTTCAATCCACGCACCCCTACGGGGTGCGACCTCCAGGACAGGTAGTCAGGAGGGGAATGGCTGCGGTACGTAGTTTCAATCCACGCACCCCTACGGGGTGCGACTTTACTATGGATGAGCGGGCAAGTGACCCGCTCTGTTTCAATCCACGCACCCCTACGGGGTGCGACCACGTCGGCACGCAAAGCGCGGCGGCACAACTTGGTTTCAATCCACGCACCCCTACGGGGTGCGACTTAAGCTTCTTTGGCGTGTCAACTAAGGGGAGCTTCGTTTCAATCCACGCACCCCTACGGGGTGCGACGAACAGAAAAACAGCATCCCGCATGCGCCCAGCCGCACGTTTCAATCCACGCACCCCTACGGGGTGCGACCTTATACTCATTCGGCCATGCGCCGCGCCATTCAGTTTCAATCCACGCACCCCTACGGGGTGCGACCGGGGTCAGCCGCAGGGAAATGCAGGCGGGTTTCGGTTTCAATCCACGCACCCCTACGGGGTGCGACTTTAATCAGAGCATCGATGATCCTTTCACCAAGTTTCAATCCACGCACCCCTACGGGGTGCGACTCTACCCCTAAAAAAGCCCTGCAAATCAAGCCTAAAAACGCACTTTCCGCGAACCTCACATATTTAATCATCCACATATTACCATCTGTGACCGATTTTCCTTAAAACCCCAGCTAAGCACGCTGCGCGAACCTACCGTCAAAATTCCCGCTAATTGCTATCTCTCTAAACCTCCTAACAATGCTTCTCATAGACCCATTGGGCGCTTTGAATCATATTCTCACGCAACTCGCCGGGCTCCTGCACTATCGCAGAAGAACCGAAACTACGAATCCATGGGCGAATTTCTGTTAATCCGCGGATGCGATCATGATAGATGATCCCGCTCTCGATCGGCTTAATGTGCCGATGTCGGCGGTGTGCGGTTTCACGCAGTACGCGCTCTACAACCCGATACTCATCATAAAATTGGATGGCGATCTTCGCCAGCGGGCCATCCCATTCGACGCCCCAAGCATCGGCAAACTGCTCGCTCAAGGAAAACTCCTCTGGGTAGGTAAATGTACCGCTTTCCGCAATGCTTTCCAGCCGATCGACACGATAGACGCGCAGGTCTCCGTCCCGCAACGCCACCAAGTACCAAAAACCCCAGACCCAATAATAAATCAGGCCCAGTGGCTGCAATTCCAATGCGATCGTCTCTTTGGGTCCCCGATATGAAACCTTAAGAACATGTTCGCTCAGTACGGCTTCCTCAAGAAAGGACACGGCTTGTTCCACCCGGTTACTTTCGAATGCCTGCCGGGCACCCTTGACCAAAACGCGCTGCTGGCGTCGCTGCATGGCAGCCCGTTCCGGATCATCAAAAAGCACGGCCATAATGCGGGTACGCAGCTCCTGCAAAGATTGGCTCTTGGCGTTCTTAAGAACCGCCGTGAGCGCCAGCGCTTCAGCAGTAGTAAACCCGACGGCCGGCAACGCGTTATGTTTGGAAAGCAGAAACCACCGTTCCGGTGCGTTGACCGGATCACCGCCCGACTCAGTATCTATCGCATCACAATCTGCTGTCAGCGGCAATTCGTGCGATAACAATTCCAAATCCGTACGCACCCGGGCACGGTTAAATTGAAGTGCCTGAGCAATTTCGGCTACGGTCAAACCTTGGGGCTCCGCTTTCAGCAGATTGACAATCGCGCACAGACGGTTCAGTGTCTTATCCATGACTGGCACCTCCTGCAGGCTGGGCTGGTTTGGCTCCATAGCGCTGGAGCTTGCGCAATGCCCCGTCGCCAATCAACCGCCGCAATTCCGGAGGACTTACTACTGTCGCTGAGCCACCAAACTGCCTCAGCCAACGACTGAATTCCCCAAGACCGGCCACCGTATCGCACAGAGTTAACGTCCCATCACTGTTATCGGTTAAATTGGCAGAATTACGCCAGGCAACATCATGACGCACCTTATCATGCACACTGAAATCATCCCCAAAAACTACCACTACCTCTTGCAGTGGGCCATTCTCCATCGCCCAGGCATTATGCAGACTGGGCGGCCAAAGACTGCCATCCTGCAAAGCTTCTTGGCTGGCCATCTGATCCAGCTCTCCGAAGGAACGAATCCGATCAAAGCGGTAGTATTCCACGTTCCCGGTGCGGCAGTTATCCCCCACCAGATACCAGTCGCCGGACATCCAATTGTAAACCGTCCCGCGCGGTTGCGTGTGAATGATCAAGTCCTGTTCTTCATAAGGAGCCGCATAGGTTAACTGCAAGCAGATGCCCCGCTCGGCCAAATCCGCCAAGGTGTAAACCATGCGTGCGTCTTCCGGACGCTCAGCCGAGAGCGGTCCTTTCACCAGTAAACGGCTCTGTCTTTTACGCGCCCGCTCCACCACATGGCAAGTAGCCGAACCGGCGATCCCCAGTCGAATTTTCGCCAATATGGATTCGAGATGGGAGGCCAGCGGTTCTTTCTTGCCCGGACCCTCCAGAAAAGCAGCTAATTGCTCCAAATCGTCAGAAGTCAGCATCAGCCCTGGAATCGCCTGGGGTGCCAAGGTCACGCCTTGAGCATCGGCCTTCACCAAATTGCGTTTGGTCAAAGCCTCCAGCATGCGCTGCACCATTCTGGACTCCATGCCAAATTCCGAGGCGCAGAACAGCTCAATCGCCCGATGCGAAACGGGCAGACGGTGATCTGACAGCCAAATTAAAAAACGCGCCGCGCGTTCCGGCATGTTTTCCAAGCCAGCAAAGCTATCGCCACTCAGAACGTCATAGTATAATTTACGGTACCGCTCGACACTTTTGACCGAAATGCCAAGCTGTTTGGCGAGAGCTGCTGTGTTAGCCTGCGGATCCTGTTCAAAAGCAAAGCAGAACTCTTCGAATTTCTTGGCTTTAGCAAGCGACATGCTGTTCCTCCTTTTGCTGAACTCAGATTCCTCCGCCCCGCATGAGTCGTCGGCACTGATCGGAGTACGCTTGATCAGGGGTTGTCGTTAACTTTGTCATGGTGATCAAATTTCCGCATTAACAAGTTGTCTCCTTTTTTGACACAACTGACTCGCATTCCTTTGTTATATCTAAACTTCATAATCGGCAGACCCTCTTCATCGCGTCGATCCTGATAGGACTCCAGTTGCAGACCATTGTCAGCTTTTAAAACAGCAATATCGCCACCGGAATGCGCCAATAAAGAGGCCACTTTGGCGAGCGCTTCCTGCAACCCGATTTTCTCTTCCTTCTGGGCGCTATTAAAATCCTTCCTGAATTCGCTACTATACTCTATTCCCGGGAACTCCAGCAAACCTTCCAGGAAGATCTCTTCCTTAACCTGCTCCCAGATTAGCATCCCGGAAGGCGATATCATCGCGTCGCCATTACTGTCAACCTCAAAAAGTACGCCAGCACCCAAAATACCCTTAACTTGATGTGCCGAACAAAGGGGATTGCCAACACTCATCATGGCCAGCAAGGCCGCATGGGGCTTAAGCACGGAGCTGTCGACTCTGACCGGTAGCTTTGGAATATTAATCATATTGTCGGAACCCTCAAAAATGTAATAGATGCGGTCAGCATAGAACATACCAATCGTGTTCATGTAACCCTGTAAAGCCTTAAAGCCACCTACCAGGTTAAAGAAGATGCGATACCCGCTTTCTTTAAGCGGTGTCAACCGGGTATGACACCGCTCAATCAGCTCCCGAATACCCTTGTTGAATTCGCCAGTACTATTGGTGTTCAATTTTTGGGGGATGACTACCTCAGCATTGAGATTGGCATCCTTCAAAAAATCTTTCAGCAAAGTAGCGGTCAGACTTCCCTGATAGGTATCGGTTTGTATTAAGAAATGCAGATCTTGCTTAGCTTCGTCAGGGATTTTTCCGTGATAAATCCCGTAGATACCGTTTAGTTCAGCACTGCGGCGTCTTCTGTCACGAATGTCGCCTTCTTTAAGCCTTTTGCGAGCCCGTTCGGCCAAAATAACGAGGAATGCTCTGGTTTCCGAATCGATGTCTTCTTCGCGCAAGTTGGCCGTAGCGTTAATTCTGGCAGCCCATAATGAGCGCTCATCACTTTCCAGGATATTGGTCAGCAGACTCGTTCCCACTGATGAGACGATGACCCGCGGTTTGCGAATGTTTTCATTCATAGGCATATGACTTTCGCCTCTCATCCTTTATGATAAATTGTGTGGCATGTTCCGCTAGATATCCAGCTCAGGCACTTGCGGTAAGTCGGCTTCCGTTACATCTGCCAAATCAAGGGCAATTTGATAGAGCTTCTGATAGGTGTCCGGCCCAATGGGACTAATGCCATGTGCCAAAATTGAATCATTACGGGCGGCCAAGAGATCCTTAAGCCGGTCGTCCGCGATGACTTTCTGGCCACTTGGATCTCCGAGCGCCGCTAACAGCCGGTAGGCCGCCATGAGCGGAATTTGAATCGCACCGTCGCGGCCGCAATAGCGTTCCTGGTACTCATCACGCAGCGCATCCGGAATTTGCTCTGGCATGACACCGCTAGTATCGATTTTATAACCATCCAATAATAAGACTTGAGCACGCCGCTCAATCGCGCTGTAAAGCCGCGCCGCGGCATCATCGTAGGCACCTTCCTGTGCGCGGCGCCGGGCGTTCGCCAGCAAATCGTTCACAAATAGATTGCATAAACGGCTACCGCCTTTGGCATCGCGGGTAAGGTCATTCAAAAAAGCCAGGTTTTGTTCAACACCATCCAAAAATGGCTGGAATTGGCTCTGATAGCGTTGCTGAATGGTCAGGAACTCTTGCAGTTTTTGTGCGCCTTCTTTGAGGGCGACACGCCCTTTGTTATGCTCGAAGCGATCCCATAGCTCATAGCCTTCGATCAGCCGCCGCAAGGCCTCAAAGAAAATGCGCCAGTCAGGCCGTGCTTTGGCAGCTGCTAACTCGGCGATTGTTTTCGCACCGCCGTATTGCGCGCGGTTAAATAAGAGCTTAATCTGTTTGCGTTCTTCAACGGCGAACAGGTCGAAAAAGTTTTCGTCAGTGATGATCTCTTCGTTACCATCCTTGACCAAACCGGTGGCTGCATCTCGCTCCCCGCCAACATATCGAAATCGGTAGCCTAAGGAAGCCGCCGCCACCGCCAGACCGCCCGCCATCGGTTTGGTTCCTCCAGTGATATCCACAATGACATCCTCGCAGGCATAGCCTGCTTTTTGAACATAATCAATACATTCACGGGCCTTTTCATAACAATCGGAAACACTCTGTGGATCGTAGGTAATGATGGTATGTGTCTGCGGCTGGCAATCTATCAAGTCTAACACTTGTGTCCGGGTATCCAGGGTCTTCTCAGACACCAGGAAACAAACGAATTCCGGTTTTGTATGATTTATTGAGTTAACAGTCGGAGCTAGTGCTCCCAATGTTATGACCATGGCGCGGCATTGCATAGGCAAGCACCCCTTTCTCAAACGGCAAAGCTGGGGTGTCGCATCCCAAAGGAGTACGACACCCACCCAGGCCGCAGACTCTTCTTCGGTTCGCCCATTTAAGAATTAGTTTCTATTCCGAAAATTGCCCCGGACATCTACTGGCTCCGGCAAAATATCTCTGTTCCTGTACTCATTGTTGCCAGTCTCAATACGCAAGTAGCGGGTCGCTTCCGACCAACCGGGCGCGTTAGCATTCTGATAACTCAACATGGATTTTAAGTTAGCCATCCGATTTACATCCCACAGAGATTGGGCTTCAACATCTAACCGGTCAAGGATATGTCTTTCAAACACGCTTTTGTATTCGACGGTGGCGGTTTTGCTTTCTGCAAGCTGCCAGCCGTCTTCTGCAAAGAGCGACGAATATCGCGTTTTCCGATCGCAGAGGTACAGTTTGGGCGTTATTTTGACAGTACCTAAACCTAGAGGTTTACCCATGCCCAACTTGTGGTAATGGTTTTCCGGCAAATCGAGTGCGAAAAGCAGTGCCCCTAATTCGACTTCTGTCAGATTTTCAAAGCGAATCCTTCCACTGAATTGGGCACCCGGTCTGACCGGCTTGATTCTGGTATGTTGCGTGTCGTTTGGAGGCGGCAAGGTGTTTTCTGCCCACTTAAGGTTATCTGCAACACCCTGGCTGTCACTATTCTTATGCCAGTACATTTTATGACCCCTGATAACGCAATCGGAATCCCAATGTCTTAAGTTTCGAGAATTAAATTGCTCTCCTCTTCCACGACCTCGATGCTGATCAAGGTAATGCTGGAAAGTAGTGGGTTTTGGAGATGACAGGATCTTTGGTGCACAAACTGGCATTGCAACATCGGCAACTGCACTCTGCAGTGACGCATCCTCAAAGCATACCCTGGAGGCAAAACCCGCACTCTTTCCAAAAATCGCCTCACAAAGATCGATCGTTTTATCGTCGTTTGGCGATTGGTTGATATGATCACCGACTCTGGTTCTGTACGCTAAGCGATACATCCCAGTAAACCCGAGACTGGTGATTGCACCGCTGTCATCTGTGAGATAGAAACACGGCACCGGTGCATTCTGATTTCTTTCAAGCATTTTCAGTAAATCTGATCTTTCATCGCGAGAACTATCGTTTTGATAGTCCTTTATGATTTCCCGGTCGATGGGAATGGCAGTACCAGAAGCATCGTTGATTATCCAGTGCATATGTTTAGTGCCTGCAAAATCACCTGAAGAGATCATATATCCTTTCACATAACCCTGCATTGGTGACTCACTAACATTCTCTACCAAAGCGTATTTGAGTCTTAATTTCCCACCCCTATGATCGTGCATTGCTGGCGCTACTGGTCTAAAATACACTTCGCGAAACTCAAATTTATTGATACGAATATTGGTGTTCCTTACAATACGTGAACGATAATCATAATTCACTCTGTAGAATTGCGTATCTTCCAACTCTCTGGAAGGAAGCATTTCGTAGCTATTTGGCCCTTTGCGTCTGAGAAAACCAGCCTTAATTTTGGGGCAATAACCCTCGGCTGCACTATGCGTCATCGTGTCACGATAGTGAATCCCCAAGGCAGACGTGTCACCGACTTGCCGGAAGAAGAACTTGCGCTTTCCGTCACATAACATTCTGCCGTAACTCATAATCTCTACTAAGTTCCTAACCATTCCCCGCAGGCTGCTACCTGGAATACGGTATCTACCCGCGGGCGAGAAGAACTCCGGATTGTCGTTACTTTCGTCATTCCCAGCAACTTGTTGCTCGTCGAGGGTGTCACGGATATAAAGCGGCGTCAGATTCTCAATTTCACACTGAATATTTCCAGATAAACGCCCTTCATGATAAGCACTAAAATCAGCTGCTGGTTCGCCCTCAATCACTCGCTCATTTAAAGGCACGAAATTATACGGTGCTTTTGCGGGAGCCGCCAGGGCAACATTGGTGGCTGGGACAAAATTCGGCGTTGGAGCACCATGCCTGACAGGCTGGCTGTTAGCGCCTTGGGGTTGTACTGATCTTGCTGGAGCAGTCGGTCTCGTGGAAGGAGCAACAACGGGTCTGATCAGTTCTGTTCCGTCATATTTCAAACTGGTAATACCTTGCGTTCCTCTCTCAACTTCACACACTTTATTGTTCATGTCAGCACTCAGAGTTATCCCCGCAGGCACCGGCATTGTTCTACCATTCTCAAACCGGATTTCACCAACTACTTTACCGCTTTTTGCATTCCTCACGTTCACAAATGTTGCTGTTTCCATCTAGAGCACCTCCTCAGCGACAAACTCTACAAAGCGACTGTCCACGTATCCGGCCTGCTTCGCGTCGTTGTATCCGATATAATTGCGCGTTTTCAGACGGACGCGCGTCTCGCCTGGCAGCACTTTCTCAGATGGTAATATCATCTCTACACCGCGCTGCTCAGCTAGCCGCACCCAACCCTCAGTCAAGCTGCCGTCTTGTTTGATCTTGCCCCACAGCACTTGGCATGCTTCAACCGCTTCGACGAGCTCGCCTTCACCATCAATGCGATATCTGACTGCAAAACTACCGCCTTGCTGGTGCCGAATATACAGTTCTTTATCCTCATTAAAAGCGCGTAATTGCAGCAAGTGTTTTGGCTCAAACTTTTCTTTATCGTAAAAAGCCAGCTCGCCTTGCTCAATTTTGCCGATGAGGACTTTGTAATGCAGATAAGCCACAACCTTACCGCTGGTCAAGAAACCTGCGATCAGGCTGTTCAGTTCCTGCCAGCTGCCAACGTTGCTTTTTTCACATGTGGCTCGGGACCGAAAATCGGTCTTAAGCTTTAAGCCATGTATTTGCATTAATATGCCTCCTTACGGCTACACGAATTGCCAAATGCTGTAACCCAACTTTCCAGAACGACCTTCTCGCCTTCGATCTGCAAGGCTTCGTTTTGACGCGTAATCTTATAATCTTTACCGTTGTATGACAGGCGCACTTCCAGCCCGGTAAAGACCCCGCGTCCGATTGCTTTTTCGCCTCCGATTGGCAAATCCCCATTCCAGAGATCTTTCAACACCAGCATCATCAAGCCGGCTTCCCAGTCAGCACAATTACGGACGCGCATCCTCACGGTCACAATAGGCATGGTAGGATTCGTTGACCACACCGGCATGCAGTTAAACAAAGCTCCGTCCATAACGCCACCGGTAAAACGATCGATCCTGATTCTCGTCTGTTGCTCACGAGCTATTCCAGCAGGTGCCAGCACGGCCTCTTCAACAATGACGCGGCTGCGGCGTTTGTTGAAACTGGCATCGCTATCCTCTGAAGCCCAGCCAAACAAATCTTTGAGCGCCTCGGAATCACCCTGTAAAGTATTAGTAATGCGCTCCGCCCGGGCACGCAGGGCCCCTTTGATGGAAGTCCCCGGCAAAACGGCCTGTCCGTTACTACTCAAATGCACGGCATCGGGATCCTGCGGACGACTGGAATAGGACCGGACGATGAGGGAATTTTTTAGCGCCAATGTCGCTTCAATAACTAAGTCTTTTGAGGACGTCTTGACATCTTGCACATCCGACAGATTGATCCGATTTTCCGGGGACAGATCGCTGGCCAGCCAACGCAGTACGTGCTGTTTATTCGAATAGTCAAACTCCAGACATTCCCCGCCTATGAGACGACATCTGCCAAACCCCTTGGTTGTCATTGACCCGAGTGCAATATCCCCATTTTCGAGGCTGTTTTTGAGGAAAGCGATGATCCTTAAGAACACATCGTTATCAAACGCTTGCCTTACGATGATCTCAGCCCTAAAACCAAAATCCGCACCCGGTTCGATGACCTCATAATCATATTTTTTCTTGTCCTGGGCCACACCGAGTTCATTGATGGCCACACCGTCGCGCACAACCACCACGGGCTCACCAATTGGCTGCAGATCCGAAACAAAGAATGAACTTTGCAGCCGCGGCTCCGCATCAGAATTTGGCGCGCCGCCCTGTTCAGAGCCCCAAAACTGGTCGATCTGTTCCTGAGAAAATTCCGTCCCAGCCTGGTTCCGAAAATGGTGCCGCAGGACCCCGCCCAATGATGATCCTGGAATATAGGGAATGCCTTCCGAGTCCTTCAGCACCGGCGAATCCACACTGCTTTTGGCACCGCAGCTAATGAGCAAGGGTGATTCTAATTGCAGCTCACCCTTTAGGATATATCGGAAACTAATCCTCTCCCCAATCATGAACCTATTCCTCCTCGCCGCCGGTTGCATTATTCAAAGCTCGCATCTTGTGGAAAAACGTCTGCCAATAGAGATGAAAGAGTTTTGTTTTGGCATCAGGATCCGGTGCATAGCTAATCTGCTTATTAAGCGTTTCCCAGTCATGCATCAAATTGGCGATTAACTCGTCGAACTTATTAGTGTTCAGTTGCTTGATGAAATTAAAAAGAGTATCTTTACCATTGTGACACTGCTCCAATTGACTTCGCGCCGGTTTTCTCAAGGCGCTCAAAACGTTACTCTCGGCTTCATTAATACCGGCTGAACCGAGCATCAAGTGCATTTTCCCGCACAGGCTGTTCGTCGGTCTGGCTGTTTTAAACTGCTCTGCATCCCTGATTGCCCTGGATACTATTCTTTGGCGCAATTCATTGCTGAGCACGTCCTTGAAGATGCCGATGAATGCCTGTGGTGCTGGTCCATTGGGCATTGCGCTCATAACCCGCGCTCTATTATGCCCCTGATAGTGCTCGTTCATCGCCATATTGAATCCCAAACGTCCGAAGCCTTCCTGCGTACGTTCTCCTAAGCCCGCGTGCGCCAGTTCCGCGAGCTGCTGGCAGATATCACTCGAAAGCTTTTCGAACTGCAGCTGAAATGCCGAACCCGCCGCCAGTGCCGTAACGGAAGGCCGCTTCATGCCCCATACCGAAAGGGAAGTCTCTACTTTTACCGTTTTGACCATGCGATTCTGAATCGTAAAGTCTTGATGCTGTAACCCCAGTGCTGCGGCCAAGTATCTGTGAAACTGTTTTTCGGATGGATCAGAAAAACCATATTCATTTTCGAGGATGCATGGGGAAAGTAGCGCGATGACGACCTCATTGGCATCCAGTCCGGACTGGAAGATTTCTGCTTCGTATTTGACGGGCAAGGCTTTGCCAAGCTCGATGCGAATCGCCCCGTATTCAGTCTGGCGTGACCGCCCAATGCGCGCATCCAACGGGGTATCGAAGCATTTTGCGAACTTCTCTAGCTCCGCTTGCATCCCGCAGATGGTACCGATGAAGGTCTGCCCCGGCTCAATGGCTTCGTAGTTGAAAATCAGTCCATCAGTACTATGGCCGGCCAACCGGCTTGTCCGCGCATGATGAAAATGAATCTTTGTTAGTGGCTGTTCGACCACGAACTCATTCCCAAACCAGCCATAGCCAGCCATATTAGCCGTCTTGTGCTGCTGATTTGTGACTCCAAAGCAGTTAATAATGTGCTCGGTGCCTTTTTCTTTCTGGAGGTAGAACGGTATCGGATACCCTGGATGCGACTGGCCATCATGATTAATGGCTAAAAAGGCATCTGAGAAGTTCAACTGCCCATTAAGAAACCAATTATAGAAATCTGCATCCTCGTGTGCTGATTTTCTTAAATCCTTTTTGCGGATGTATTGGGCGGCGAAGACCCCGAGTATTGAACTGCCTGGCAAATAGTCCATAGTGTTGATTGTGTTTTCATCGGTGATATTACTGATCAATACTGGTGCCTGTAACGTCACTTTGTATTCCAGCTCGTACATCAGGCGACCCCCTTTTTCAACAGGTCGATAGTCTGCTGTGAGAGATCGACGTTCCCGTCAAAAAGTTTGCAGGCAACTTCGCCATAACCTTTATGTCTACTGGTCCCTACATGACGCATGTTTAGGGAGGCCAGGGCCAGCAACTGTTGGAGTTTTTTCTCAGGATCGCTGGCGATGACAGCCGACCCCTCGAAAGTCGTCTTAGCCCGAATAGCGCGCAATTTGCGCAGACTATTGTCTTTGGCGATCCCATCGTCATTAATAGACGTGTGTTCACGCATCTCTGTCTGCGCATTGATGATGACTTCCTGAGAAACAAGGTTAGCGTGCGCTGAAAGCGCCCATTGACACCACTGGCGGACATTTTGATAATCTGGAATTCTCAAGTTGTCGAGGATGAGCCGACCACCATTGGGTGAGCCAATTTTGCCGAAAAGCAGATCGACATCAGCATCCTCGAAAATATTTATGCCAGAAGCAGTAAACATTTCCAATACTTCCTGGGTGCTCTCCCGCAAGAGGCCTTTCAAGCGCCGGGCTGGAAAATATGGCAACCCTACATCGTCAAACACAATATCCATATCGATGGCGGAGCTCCATCCTTCTCCCGAACCCAGCAAGGTTAGCGATTTAGTCTCCACTTTGATCAAATACTTGGTCATTCCTCATGCCCACCTTTCGCTGGTTATCAGTCCAACGGGGTAAAATTCCGATAACTCGATCATCTCATAGTAAGGGGTAGCACCGTGATCAAATGCCTGCTTATCATAGTTGCCGCCTGGTATCACTGGCAACTTACCAGCCTCAATGTTTTCAGCAATATACTTCTCTGAAGCGTCTTTCCCCAGGGTCAAGGCCGTGCGGAGACCTTTAACTTTATTACGCGGCCATTCTTCACGATCATTGAGGCGCTTGATACCCTCTCGCAAGTACGCAATATTCTTGGGATGGTTTTTAACAGCAGTCACCAGGTAAGGACCAAACAGCAATAAACCGTCGCGTGTGCTATACCTTTCCTGACGAACAGTGGCCAGCTGACCAGAAAATCCGCCGTAGGCCAGGTGGAAATCCAGCCAGGATGTATTCGGCTTCTTGCGTGCTTCCTTTTTAGCGCAGCTGCACAATTCTTCTGCCAATTGGTAGCCCCTGTAGAACGGGTACTTTGTCTTGGTAATCGCGACTCCAGCACAGGCGGTCATTTCATGATGGCTTGCTTCTTCCAGGAACTGCAGATATTTTTCAGCCAAGTAAACACCTATGCGGCCGTCCGCAATAAAGGTGATATCGTCACCTTCAATTAGAATTGGGCGCACGCGCAGCACGAGCTTTTCGCCGCTCTTGTGAACTTTAAAGCCATTTTCAGAGAGCAGCGTTTCCTGTTCGATGAGATGCTGCAGCATTTTTTTGAAGGCGCTATCAACATAGCCTTTGACCTTTTTGGAGAGGCTCCGGATTTCCTGAAGCGTTTGGCAATTTTTAAATTGTTCTCCCATTGAATTGCCGTCAATATGCACGATCGCAATATGGCTATTACCCTCAATCTGGCCTAGTGCATCAATTTGGTCGGTAAAGACATAATTTTTCCGGACTGCTGGATCAAGCCACGTTGCTTCCGCATCATCCAGTTTCGAATCGACAGCACTTTGCAGCTTGGCATGCACCACGGAAGATACCGGTTTGTTGTCTGAAATGGAGTCGGATACTTCGGCAGACAGTCCTGATAACGGACAATCCGCCGTAATACCATGTTTAGGCAGCGTTGTCTGAGTAAGATAGCGGTTTTTGTTGTCTCTTAGGATTATAAATAGCTTTTGCAGACTGGCTTTAAAATTGTCCATGTCAAAATCGGAATCAATGGCAACGGCTACTTGAATTCCGGGAAACTCAATCAGTAGCCTTTTTGTCCATAGCTCTACAAAAGTTTCCGCGTGTTTTTGTTCTCTGAAAAACAGTAGTGCATTTCCGCCACCGACGTAGCCGACTTCGAAGTTGGCTTCAGCATTCGGCTCCATAAGGGCCACGTCCTCTGGCTTTTCCAACCATGCTTCCAGTGACACTGGCTGTCCGAGGACGTCTTTCACAGCTTTCTGCAGCGGTTCCTGATAGATAAGGGACACATTTCTGGAAGCGCCAATGTTTTCTCTGAGTTTGTTTCCGGCAAAGACATACTTCTGAATTGAGACGGTATCAATTAGTACGGCGGTGACTTTTGGCATTCATTCAACCTCCCCGAGATGTGCTTTTTATGCATGTCAGCAACCAAGCGCTGACAATAGTGCCTCGGTAGTGAAAGAATACGACAGAGGAAGGATCGCAGACATACAGGCTATGGAGGTCACAGTATCAGACTGCACATGTCGAAAAAGACAGTTTTGTGTAGAAAATAGCGCAATATAGCATTAAAAGCCTTTTTAACAATTCTGCTTTCATAATAATGAATCCTGCTGCTTTTGGAAATCTAATACATTTCTTGATCTACTCAGCTTGTTGTATGCAGTTTCGCTAGTGTTCATCCTCCTGGCCATCTTAACACACGCCACCGTCAGATTTTGTCGGTGACAAAAACAAGCCCTTTTTTATACTCTGTGGATCCCAACTGGCGCTATTGAGGAAGCCTCGGCAGAACAAGTAGTAGACACCGTTAATGTGTAATCACGATTACAGCCATGGCGGCAATTGAACATAGTAGCGCAGAGGCGCGAGGACGCGGAAGCGCGGGAGCGCGAACTTAATCCGCGCCTCCGCACGGGAGGCGACCAGACTGCGGCAGATTGGCGGTCGGGCGTCGCTGAAGTTTCAATCCACGCCTCCGCACGGGAGGCGACAAGGTTTGCCAGAGCAAATTTCTTTTAGTATTGAAGTTTCAATCCACGCCTCCGCACGGGAAGCGACGCCGCAACTGCATCGTGCAGAGT
>ENA-UOOE01001083-UOOE01001083.1-fermentation-metagenome-genome-assembly--contig:-NODE-1083-length-24033-cov-6.184544_pt1 | contig 24033 bp, 15 predicted proteins | sample MGYA00245776_ERZ724021 | MGnify/ENA primary metagenome ERZ724021 (study PRJEB28704, sample SAMN03018321) | fermentation metagenome | biome: anthropogenic terrestrial biome; feature: soil; material... | reverse complement strand
TTAGCTCCATATTTATTCTACAGAAGATTTATGAATAAGTGGAATCATTCCACGAGTCACCTTATAAAAAGCAGAGTGGAATCATTATGCGTATAGGTGGCTCTCAATCGCATATTGATGGCTCCGTGAACGCGAAATAATCACCTTTACCTATTTGTAATAATTTAGACGCCTTCATAGCATTTCCCTTACAATATTGAAGGAGCTGTTGCACTAAGAATGTAGTTAGAGGTTCGATTACAATTTTCCAATCCTTCATGCACGGATTGAAATATTCTGAAACATCTTGAAATATCCTCTTGAATTTTTTCCTGTTTTACCTCAATTTTTCTCCTTTTAAATTGCTAATATCTTCATTATCGTAGATAATACCCCCAGAGGTAGGTTTTTCAAAAAGAAACTCCTAATAACTTTTTTCTCCAAGGTCTATATCTACAACCTATCTGTTTTCTTCATTAATGTAAATTTCTGCTTGATTTATTGCATCATGAGCACTTTTATTTAGCCTAAATCAATAACTAGAGGTTGAAAAATATTCATTGAGGACACCCCTTGCCTTCGTCTAGTGGTTCCCACTATCAATCCCACAGCAAACTTTCATCGTCAAGTTATCGCCCACGCTGGTCACAACATAAAAACTAAGACAGATGGCTATTTTTAAGTTGCACCTGTCTTAATTTCTTTAATATATCACTTAATTTTTAAGGTTTACGCATCTTTCAAGTGTTTAACTCGTGTAAATACAGCATAATAATATATGCTATTTTTCACCTACAACTATATACCGTTTATCATTATAAATGAGCCTATATCCTAAAGTTCTATTACTCACATCTTCATAAATTAATTTATCTATATTAGGAACAGTAATGTGATCTATGCCTGCAGCTTCCATTAATGCAGCTATTTTTCCAGCATTTACACCTCTAAAAGGTAAGCTTTTTTTTACCTCTTTAAATTCTCTAATACTATTACTACTGAACTTTCTCTTGGTCAGCGAAATAATATGTTTACCACAAATTTTTTTTAACATTCTAAACGTATCTAAATTATCTTCCTCCCATTCACCATCCATTATTATTAGTTTACCTCCAGGTTTTAAAACTCGAACCCATTCACGTACAGCCTTTCCTGGATGCATTAAAGTCCACAGCAAATGACGATTTGCAACCACATCAAAACTTTCATCTTCAAAGGGTAGATTTTCTGCATCTGCACATTGGAAATTACACTTAAATCCATTATTTATTGAGTTTTTTAAGGCATACTCTATCATTTTCTCAGAAAAATCTATGCCAGTACATTCATTTCCAAGTTCACAAAACAAAAATGCCAAAAAGCCTGGACCTGTTCCAACATCCAAAATTTTAAGCTTTTTATTTTCTCCAACAATTTCGCTTAAAATATCTAGCCAAAGCTTTCTTTGAATATCTGTTAAGTTATATCCAATTCTACTAGAATACCCCTTCGAAATTTGATTCCAATATCCCTTAAGGATACTTTTAGTGGTCTTCATAGCCTTCAATATCTCCCTCAACTTCTAAATATACCTGAGTAATCTTTTGTTTTGTTTCTTCGTCAGCATTCCACATACCTCTTTGAATGGCTTCTAATAATCTTTCTGTAATGTTTTGAAGAGCCCAAGGATTTACCTCTTTCGCCCATTCAGTAAACTGCTTATCTAAAACAAACTTTTTAGTTAAATCCTTATACATCCATTCATCCATTGCATCTGATGTTGCATCCCAACCAAATGCATAATTAACAGTTTGTGAAATGTCTCCTGCTCCCTTGTAGCCATGTTTTTTCATACTTTCTATCCATTGAGGATTGAGTATCCGTGCTCGAAACTCATGCCGTGTTTCTTCTGTTACAGTTCTCGTTTTAATCCTTTCTGGTTCAGAACTATCACCTATAAATGCTTTAGGAACTTTTCCCTTATATGTTTTTACTGCAGCAATCATACCTCCATGGAAAGAATAAAAATCATCACTATCTAACATTCCCCTTTCTCTATTATCAATATTTTTTACAGCAGCATCTAAAACAGATAATCTCCTTTTAAATATTTCTGGAGATGTCTTTCCATAATTTTTTGCACCATATACATAACCACCCCAGGAAATAAAAGTATCCGCTAAATCTTTTAAATCACTCCATTTTTGAGAGTTTATAAGATTATTAACACCTGCACCATAGGTACCTGGTTTACATCCAAAGATACGATAACATGCTTCTTCCTTTGCATCATTAATCTTTTTTCCATGTGATACAAGCTCCTCTATTTCTTTCTTAACGTGTTTTTCAATGTAATTACACTCTAAAGGTTCATCTAAAAATGCCGTCATCTGTACTGCTTCATCTAATAATTTTATAATATTTGGAAAACTATCTCTAAGGAAACCACTTATTCTTATGGTTACATCTATTCTTGGCCTTTGAAGCTCTTCTAATGTGATTAATTCTAATCCCTTTATATATCCATTTTCTTTATTCCATATTGGTTTCACACCCATTAGATATAAAATTTCTGCTAAATCATCACCTTTTGTCCTCATAGTACCTGTCCCAAACATAACTATTCCTATATTTTCTGGATAACAATTTTCTTCTTTTAAATATCTTTCCAATAAATTATTGGCTAATTTTACTCCTACATCCCAAGCTGCTAAAGTTGGAATAGTTTGGGGATCAACTGAATAAAAATTTCTACCTGTTGGCAAAATGTGAGCCATTCCCCTTGTTGGGGCACCAGAAGGTCCTGGAGGAACAAACTTACCATCTAACGCATTTACTGCATTTAAAACTTCTTCTTCTGTTTTCATTATGTTAGGGGCTAAAACATCTCCTATAAACATAAGAACTTTTTCTATATCTTCATCTCTTTCTCCTAATAAGCTTTTACATATTTCTGGTATCTTACTACACTCAAATCCGGTATCTGAAAAATCAGAAACTATGTGTAGTGATAAACGATGTATTTCATCAATAATTTGAGCATTGACTTTTCCATTATCGTTTAATTTTCCTCTATTGTCTAGTAATTGACCTAAATCATATCCCTTTATTTTGGCAATTGATTTTCTTAATGATGGAATATCTCCGTTTGGTAGTCTTGTTAGTGCTACCAAAAATTCAATCAATTCTTTTCCAGATGGAGGTTCTCCGAAAGTATGCAGTCCATCACGTATCTGAGTATCTTTTATTTCACTTAAATATCCATGTAATTTTTGCAAAAATTCATCAAAATCAGAAGGCTGCTCCTTGTCAGATATATTTAAATCAACATTAAGATTTGCTTCTTTAAATTTTTGCCAAATTATTTTTCTAAGGGATGTTAACTTACCTGGGTTCATGGTTTGTGCTTGATAATACTCTTGAAGTTGTGTTTCCAATTGAGCCATTTCATCATAAGTATTAGCATTGTGCATAACTGGAATCATATGATCAATAATACAGCAATAACTGCGTCTTTTCGCTTGAGTTCCTTCTCCTGGATTATTAATTATATATGGATAAATATTGGGGAGGTCCGATATAGCTGCATCTGGATAACAATTTCTAGATAAACCAGCAGATTTTCCTGGAAGCCACTCTAATGATCCATGCATTCCTATATGCATAACAGCATCCGCTTTAAATACATTTCTTATCCATTCATAATATGCATAATAATGATGGGACATAGGTAAATCAGGATTGTGAATATCAGCAGATGAATCTTCTAAAGATCCGCGTGGAGGCTGCATTCCAATAAAAACATTTCCATTTACTATCCCTGGAATAATCAATTGATTTTCATAGTTGAACATCTCTCCTGGCGGATTTCCCCAGGACTTTACCATTTGACTTCTTATTTTTTCAGACAACCTTTCAAACCATTTATTATAATCTTTTAAAGGTACTTTACCCACTGCCCTTTCATATAATTGCTCAATACTTACACAATTTCTATCATTTGTAGCTTTAGAAATAACCTCTTCCATCAATTGCTGTCCATTCTCTGGTATTTTGTCTATTTTATACCCTCTTTTTTTCATCTCTTTTAAAATATTTATAACAGACTGTGGAGAATCTAATCCAAATGCAGTTCCTATACTATAGTTACGTGGAGGATAATTGTGGAAAATAATTGCAACCTTTTTTTGTGAATTAGATATAAGTTTAAGTTTAATCCACTTTAAACTTATACGAACTAATTTCGATATACGTTCTTTTTCAACTAAATATTTTGTAATCTTAGCTCCAGTTAAAGGATCTATAAAAAATATATCTTTAAATGCCACCGGAACACTAATTAAATTCCCATCAAATTCAGGCATAGCAATACTAATTGCAATATCTACAGGATTTAATCCCTGAAATGAATTTTCCCACTCTTCTTTTTTATTAAAAGATACTATTGCTTTTATTACTGGAACATCAAGCATATTAAATACATCCTTATTTTTTTCATCCATCATAACTGCAGAAAATGACATCATATTTATTAAAGCATGAATTATTACTTTTTTATCTTTAACAAAGAATTTTTCTACTGTCTCTTTTGCACTTAAACTTCCAATATCAACATCTTTTCTTGAATTACGAAATACTGCAATAGCATTAGCTCCCTGCCTCTCAATTTCTTTAATAGTTTTGTCTATATAATCAATATTATTATTTACCCAATGATTTCTATGAAACCAAATGCCAATAGTAGGCCGCCCGGGATCATATTTCTTCTGTAAATACTCTTCTAAAGTAAGTGTACCTTCAAATTCAGGATGATATATTCCCTCCCAAGGTAAATGTTTAGGTTTTGTAAACTTATAGTTACTATTAGCAAAAGTATTACTTAAGAAAAGAATCATATTATAAAAGTTATCAACACCACCATAGTTCAAATATTCAGATATAGTTTTCCATATTTCTTTTTTTAAATTAGAATATTTTCCTGCAATCTCTAATTCTGATGTACAGCAAGGTTGAATAAAAATTTTTGAACTTTTAGGTAAAATCTGTATTAACTTATCAAAATCCGGGCAACTATCTTTTCCTCCCATTAAGCATATCATTAATATATCCGCATTACTAACATATTTTTCAAAATACAACCATTCATTTTTATCTATACTATCTTCTCTACTTTTTACCTGTATTTCAACTATTTTTCCATTGTCCTTAATAAATTTATTTAAAGCAGTGCTCAAAGCAATTAAATCACTGCCTGAAGCACTATAATATGCAATTTTGTACATGCCAATTCCTCCAAATCATATGAATTTACAATAACTGATATTCCTTATGTTTGTCCAAAATATTTTTAGTTTCAATGTCCATAATAACTTTTCCATCTTCAATGTAGACTATTCTATCGGTATATTTTAAAGCTACCTCATAATCATGAGTAATAACTGCAACTGAAGTACCGCTGCTAGTAAGTCTTCTGCATAATTGCATCAATTTTTTTATATGCAATATATCCTGACCACTGGTAGGCTCATCAAGCAAAATTATTTTAGGATTCATTGATAATATGGCAGCTTCTGCACATCTTAATCTTTGACCACCTGAAATTGTTTGTGGATGATACTCCTTTAAGTCATTTAATTCTAGAATATTTAAATACTTTTTTGTAACCTCATTAACCTTTTCTTTAGAATATTTAAGATTACTTGGACCAAAAGCAATTTCATCATAAACAGTATCACAGGTAAGCATCAATTCCGCATTTTGAAAAAGTATACCAACAGTTCCCGCCAGTTTATAAGGACTATTTTTTTTCGTATCTTTCCCATCTACAAATACACTGCCTTTACATGGTTTATACAAACCTGCCATATGATACATTAGTGTACTCTTTCCGCTTCCATTATTACCTAATATACCCAATATTTCTCCCTTATATATATCTAAATTTATTCCTTTCAATATCCATTTTACAGGTTTTTTCCTTTTTTTCTTTTCATACGAAAAAAAAACATTTTTTATTTCTACAACTTTTTCCCTTTCCTTATTTACCGAACCTCTATTTATTATTTCTTTATTTTTCTCTAATAAAAATTTTAAATCTATATTAGTTTTTTGAGGTATTCTCAAACCTAATTTTTTAAAGAGTTCAAAATGCTTAGTAACTTCTTTGGTGCTGCAATCCAATTCAATCTTTCCTGCATTCATAACAATAATTCTATCAGCCCATGATATTACTTCATGCAAACGATGTTCAACTAATATAATTGTCATACCCTCATCACTTAATTTTTTTATTACTTCAAGGACTTCTTTTGCACCTTTGGGATCTAACTGACTAATTGGTTCATCAAGGACTAATATTTCAGGTTTCAAAGCTAATACAGATGCTAAAGCTACCCTCTGCTTTTGTCCTCCTGAAAGTGCATTGGTACTGCAATTAATATAATCTATCATTTCCACTTTTTCTAAGGCCCATTTAGCACGTTCCAATATTTCTGACTCTTTGAAGCACAAATTTTCTAAACCAAAAGCTACCTCATCTAAAATTCTAGTTGAAAATATCTGATCATCTGGATTTTGAAAAACTAATCCCACTTTTTGAGCTAAAAATTTAATAGGACATTCTCTGGTATTAAAACCCTTAATAAATATATTGCCATATAGCGAACCTGTTGTTTCATTAGGTATGATACCATTTAAACATTTAAGCAATGTAGACTTTCCACACCCAGTAGAGCCAGTAAGAAGAACAAACTCACCCTTTTTTATATGTAAATTTACATTTTGTAAAGCCCATGTCTCTCTAGTTGAATACTTGTAAGAGACATTTTCAATTTTTATCATTTATTGCCCTCCCTCAAATGTGTTTACAGATATTTATTTGTAAACCAGTATATAAATAAAAAGCTGCTGTTAGAGTAAATTCCTACATTGTACCAATAAGTGAATAGTTTAAATATGCCTATTACTATTGTCAAAAGCACAACAATACTGCTTAACAACCAATCCCATGATTTCATTTCAATTTTTCTCAATTCTGTTCTTTCGTTATATGCACGAAAAGCTCTCGAATCTGCACTCCTAGCCATATTCATTGATTTTCTTATACAATTAGAAAACAGCGGCACTAAAGTTTGAACAATTGTTTTATAAATACCATAGATAAATATAGTACCTTTAAGATCAAAGGGTTTATATTTACGCAATTTTTGTGAATTTATAGTTACTTTCATCTCTGAAAATGTTATTGGTATGAAACGTAAACAAGTCATTACCATAAATGATATGGTATAAGGTAATTTAAGTTTATTAAGGCCCATTAAAATTCCAATAGGCTCTTCAGTCCAAAATATCAACATACCAAAAGTCATAGGTATTACCATTCGTAAAGATTGAGTCATTCCATATATAAACCCTTCATAATAAATAGCTATTCCTTCCCAAAGGTTTCCAATTACAGGTGTTGATGGATCTACGATATTGGGAGATAAAATATATAAAAGTGGTGTTCGCGGATATTCATCAAAAAAAATTGATTGCAGCCACATTATTCCCCAAATAGTTAATAAATTTAAGATAATTAATACTTTAACTTTTTTCCATGAAATTTTAGATATAAATACTATGCTCCATACACACAAAAATGCAATAAGCAAAGCTTTCCAATCTGATAAAATCATTCCTAAAATTGCAAGGCATAATAAAATTATCATTTTTGTTCTAATATCTAAATAGCTAAAAATGCTTTCTGTGACTTCGGGTTCTACAAATTCATTCCTCATCAGTCAATCACCTTCTTTAATTTTTTTCCAAGATAAACTCCGCCTATGGAACCTAAAATGGAATAAATCACTGAAAAAATTGCACTAATATTAATGTACCAATCCGGATAAAACAATCGGTATAAATACATCCATATATAATAAAAGGTGTACGTAGAATAACAGTTTTGTATACCAAATACTACTCCTAAAGTTATAAATACTTTAAAATTAGTATTCAATTTTCTTTTTCCATTTATAAATCCTGATAAATATAACATTCCTTCTGCAATCGCTGCATAAGATAACATTAATAATATTGATACTGGATTAAAATCTCCAAAAGCTACACCTTTTAAAATAAGTCTAACAATTGTTGAAATGATTATTACACCAGGTTTAGGTACTAATGCAATCATTGTAACTAAAAAAAGTGAATTTATTAGATCCCAAAATATTCCTGTTATTATATGCATAAAGGGACCTAATGGACCTAATATTCCCCTTAGTACATCACCCATCACAAAATACGTTATATCTACTAAAGCAAATTTAACCGTTGAAAATAATGCTATAAACATCACTTCACTTGTTTTTAAATTTCTTATCCATTTTTTATTCTTTACACAAATCAATACCATACAAAAAATTGATAATGCAACAGCAGTAATTCCTATGATTCCCTGAAGCTGCGATTCTTTATTTACATATAAATCAAATTGCCTGGTAAAAATTTTACAATTAGAACCGAAGAAGGATATCTGCATCTGTCCCTTATATTTTCCTGCCTTAACAGAATAAATATCAGCAAATATAGGCATTTTAATTTCGCTATTACCTTTTGAATTAATTACCATATTAGTTTCAGGAACAGTTTTGAGTTCTTCATCCTTCTGTAAATCTTCTCCTCTAAAATATGTAATTTCATTTTCTTTATCATCTAACACAGCAAATTTAACATGAAGTGGAATATCAAATTTACTATTATTTTTGATAACTCCATAAGCTAAACCAGCTGGACTATCATATTCTTCCTCTGATCCAATAAAACGATGTAATAAATCAGAAACATTTTGTTTTAGTCTTATATTATTCTTAAGTTCTTTTTTCATTATTGTTTCATGTTTATCATTCTCTACAGGATAAACTCCCTCTTCTGAAAAATATATTTTACTTTTAATTTCATCTAATGAAATGCTGTGAATATTTTTTGAAATTTTCTTTGTCTCATCTCCTAAAACTGCTTTCACCTGGAATAATCCTGAATCCTTTATGCTTGCCATAATTATTATTTTTTCTTCATAATATCCTTTAACTGCATTAATAGATAATTTAAGAGTATGATTATCCATTAATTGAAGCTTATCTTTATCGTATGAATCAATTTTCATACACTGTGGAACTACAATATTCAAATAACCATTAGTGTCTTTATCAAGCAAAGCCCTCACAGAAACTTCTATAGGTAAAACCTTATTTTTTAACATATAAAAATCCTTATTATTGCCTTGTGGTATTTGAACTTCTACATGTAATTTTTTTTCTTGCTCATTCAATTCAGTTCCATTTTCTTCTATATCATTAGTTTCATTATCATACTTCAATACTTTAAAATTTTTAATATTAGCACTGCTATTGCCATTAATTTGGAAAGACACCTTCTCAACATTTACCTTTTTTGCTCCGTAATATTTATTATAAGCATTAATAAAATCTAATTTGACATTTCCTTTTGGTATTTTCAAAATTTTAGGAACTATAATTCTTGGAACTCCATTAAAATCTATAAAAGTAATATTATCTACCTGCGGGACTTCGCTATTTTCAATCAAATAGTATATAACATTTTTATCTGAATACTGTACTGAAGCCCACACCTGACCTTTCCCGGTCCATGTCCAGCTAACCTCTCTAGGAAATTTTTTATCTGACATATTTAAATTATATATACCATGACTATTTCTTACATTAATTTCACTATTCTTACTAACAGGACCTTCAATTGTTTTAAAAGTATTGGAGGAAGAACATACTAGGTTTCTACTAGAATAAAATACACTGATAAAAAGGAATAAAAAAACTAAAATAAAAGAAATACTATAATACTTTTTTTTACTTATGTTCTTATTCATAAGAGCACCTCTGCTTTATTATGAAAATCAACCCACTTTAATAACCATAGGTAGGCTGATTTTCATTTTACATAATTAATTCAAACTCTTAAATTTTTAGCAAAACAACTATTTAATTTTCAAGATGTAAAGAGAATGGTTACCATGTTTTTGTGTACCAACTCTAGTTGGGCAGGTTGAAGCACAAATTACTTTTCCATCTTCAGAAACTCCTAATGAATCGGCAAGAATATCACCGTCAGTTTGATAATAACCTATATATTTATTAACAGCATCTTGATTCTTTGTATTTATTTCTTTTCCTTTTCCATCTTTTGAAATATCAAAAGCATAAACTCCACAATATTTATAATCCATGGTATCTTGATTATGAGAAGTAGTTAATATCATGTTATTATTTTTTATAAACATATTTGTTACAGAACCGCCTATTCTAAACTTCCATTTTAAATTTCCTTTTAAATCAAAAACTTTTATCATCCCAACATCGGAATGCTGTGCTGGTGATTTAGAATTATAATTACTAGCACCTTTTACATTTGTCTTTTTAGGAGCGACAACAATTTCATCTTTACCAAATTCAGCATTAGCTACACTTGTACATAAAACAATATCCTTATACTTCTCAGGCTTAAATGCATCAAATTCATTAATTTTTTTACCCTTAGAATCGAGAATATAAACTTTTCCATAACTAGCAACAGCTACTACTTTATCTCCTGAAACTCCTACAAAAACATTAGTTGCTTTATTGTAAGCCATATTACTATCATTAGGAATATCAAATTTCCAAGCTTCTTTACCTGTATTTATGTCATAAGCTTTTACGCCAGCTGTACCATAAACTTTATCATCATAGCTGTAATTTCCCATAACTAACTTTCCATCTATAACCTTCATATCACTCATGCTAATCATACCAGGGTATCCATGAGATTCTGTCTGCCAAAGTTTTTTTCCATTCTTATCAAAACACATAAGTAATTCAGCTTTATCATTTTTTTTGCCATCTTTCCAGGAAGTACTGCCTAATACATAAAGTTTATCTTTATAACTTTCCATTTGAATATTACAGAAAATATCAAATTGAGCTGTCTCTGATTTATATTTTTTAACAACTGGTGCTAAATCATTTTGTATGTTATATTTCCAAATTTCTTTTCCAGTAGCTGTATCCAGGCAAATAACGTTACCTTTCTTTTTTTCCTTTTTATTTGCATATTTTTCTGCCATATACAACTTACCATCATTGATAACATAGCTGCCTATATTTCCATAAGTAGCTACTTCCCATTTTTTTGTTTTGGAAGCTATTTCATACCAGTTCATTTTATCCTTCTCTATTATAAGTACATGTTTACCATCTGGTGCTACAATTGGATTCGTTGACTCCACACCAAAAGACCATTTATCTTTTGTTACATCAGGAATTTTATTTTCTTCTACACTGCTTAATACCTTTTGTTCAGTTAATTGTAGACTTGGCTTTGCTTTTGTTACTTCTGTTTCTTTAGTTTCTGATTTATTATTTTCTGTAGTATTTTTCGTACATCCAGATGTAAGTAAAGTACCTACTAACATTATTACAATAAAAATTATACTTTTCTTCATTTTTGAAAATCTCATATTTAATTCCTCCCTGTTATATTTATAGTTATCTCTTTTAAATCATCACTTGATGGTACATATTTAGCATAGTTACCGTCATCATCCCTCTCAGTTTCAATTGATACTGTGCTCTTAGGTAATACCTTAATTGTATTAGAAAACGATACTATATTTTTATTGTCCTTGTTGAAGGTAAATTCAACAGTATTTCCATTTACAGATACTGAATCCGCTTCTAAATTTGTTCCATCTTCAGCAGTAAATATAAAATCATCTGTCTTTACACCGCTGTTTTTACAAAGTACTGTATCAAATGTTAAATAAATCTTTCCTCCATTTTCATCCTTTACTGCTGTCCAGTAATTTGCAGCAGTTTTAGGTGCAGCCTCATAATCATATATTGTATTTTGGCTTGTACCTGATGTATCCTGCAGGCTAGATATAGAAGTGCCAGCTTCATCTGTTGTTTTAGCACCTGGTTTTATCCCAAGGTATGCTTTTTGTCCTTGAGCTTTTATAAGGTCTATTTTAGTTGTATTTTGATTCTTATTTATTTTTCCATTAGAAAAAGTTATTTCTGGAACTGAATTTTTTTCACTATCCGAAGCTAAATCCCCCTTTTCAAATGTAAGTGTTACTTTATCATCAGAAGCACTTATACTAGTTGGTGCTGCTCCACCCAAAGTAAAGTCATTTGCAGTTACGTTATCTACAGCCTTGTCAAAATAAACATCTGCCTTTAAATCATCTCCACCATAGTAAAGCTTAATTGTATTTGGTTTTACCTGTGCTGAAGTTGAATTTTCCGATATTACACCTGTATATGCTATATCTAATAGATTTTCACTTTCATTTTTTACATTAGAAACTATTATTTTAAGTACATCAGTATCTATACCAGTATTACTAATACTATCCCCAGCATCAGCTGTTTTCACTTTATAATTTGATGGGAATTCTATTATGGCACTCTTGTTATCTCCACCAGACGATATAGTTGCACTTCCCGGAAGTGTCTTATTATCTCCTTTTCCATTTACAAATCTATAATTATCTTTATTTGTAATAGTTCCTGAATCCATAGCTTCACTGAAGTAAACAACTACTTCATTTTTCCCTGCATAACCATTTTGTTTGTAGTATACCCCTGTTACCTTAGGTGCTGTATCGTCAATACCCGTTATAGCAGCTGTATAGTCATCCATCGTATTTGGATTATATTCTGTATCTACAATATTTTTAATCGTCAAGCTGTATGTTGGGCCTGTCAATCTCCAGTCATCCTTAGCATCATTTGGGTTGTTTTTTTTCAGTTTGATATCATAGATATCTGTATCAGTTGTATATGTCTTGTCTTTAGAATTATATATACCTTCAATATGGTCTGTTATATCTATACCTCTGCTGTCTTTCAATTTGTAATTTGATATACTTGTGGCATAAGAATACTTTACATTTTTATTAAATTGTACCCGGATAGTTTTATTGTCAATTGGGCTTACACTTATGATCTGAGGTTTTGTTTTATCCCTAACATGTTCAAAGCTTACTCTAGTATCATCGTCAACTTTATTTCCATAAACATCTTTAACACTGCTATTTATATACACTACATTTGAACCATTTGTAATTGTACCGTCAGTTATCTTTTTTAATTTTACTATAGTATCATTACTGCTGGTTGTAGTGGATGCCCCCTTTATATCCGAAAGCTTTTTACCGTTTATTTCATAATTTGATTTATCTTTAGCTGTTTTTAAATCCATTGATCTATCAAATGTAATGGAAACTTCTCCATTTGCAGTTTCTTTCACAGATTTAATTGATGGTTTAGAGGTGTTTTTATCTATTTGAAAATCCCTGCTCGATTCTTTGAATACAAACCCAGCGGCATCGCTTAAAAGTCCATCCCCATCTCCATCTGAAACCTTTAGTGTATGTTTTCCACTTTCAATTGGAGAATCAAAATAGAATACGACTTTTTTTGACCAGTTTTTATCTCCTACTATCATTGGAATCTTAATTTTAGTTAAGGATGAACTATTATCTAATCCATAACCTTCTATATTTTTCCCATCAATTTGAAATTCACTCGCCAGCTTATTAATATTTCCCATATTAATAGGCTCTGAAAACTCTACAGTTATTTGATCATTTCCCTGGGATGTTACCGATTTTAATACAGGTGTCTGGGTATCATAAAATGTCACATTCTGCTCAAAATCAGCTATACTATTTTTCTTATCTGAAGTTAAAATGCCTTTTTTAACTGAAACTTTTATGTTATCATTTTGTTTTCTTGGAGTTGCCAGTGTTATCAAAACTGTTTTACCGTCAGGAGCTGTAGCTACTGCACTATTTTCATCTACTGCCTTTCTATAATCATCTGCCCGAGTTAACTGCACTCCATCTATTTTATAATTTGTTACATCTTCAACTGAGTCGCTGTTGACAGCTGTATTAAAGTGAACTGCAATTTGGTTAAGGCTAACTGCTTCTATGGACTTAACTGTTGGTTCCCCCGTCTCAACTTCACTGGTACTTACTGTTTTATTTATATCATCTACTATTGTTTGCGAAATAACATTAGTTCCACCTATAACATTTATATCTGCTGCTTTACTTACATTAGTTTTTATATATTTCATAGCATTAGTCGTAGCATCTGTTCCTTCTCTGTCAATTAATACTAATGGAGAACCTGTCTTTCCTGCTAAAGTCGATGCAACCAATGCATCTGCATATCCATCATCTTTTGCACTACAGCTTGAAGATGCAATATATACTTTATCTGTTTTAATACTATCTTTAAATGCAGATAAAATTTTTAAATTAGTGTCCCATCTATTTTTTCCTCCATCAACCCGTGTTCCATTAACAGAGTTTAATACCTCATCATTTACAACATTTTTGTTTCCAACTACAGTGACCTTTGATTTGTTTTTGTTTATAAAATTTAGGACAGGTTTAATGCTGTCAGTGTTATTGTTCCCTAATAAAAGAATTTCTCCTTTTGCGGCTGCAATTGGGGATACTGAAATAGCATCTGAGAACCCTTCGCCGCCAACCATCATTACATTGGTTGGATCTGTTCCAAGTTCAACTAGTTTTTCAGCTACAGCCGCGTTAGTTTCATATCTATTAGCCCCACCAAGCTCTATTAACATATATTTAGCTTTTAACGCATCCCTTACAGATTGTGAAACTGATGCCTTTCCACCAACTACATATACATTTTTAACCTTTAGTGTGCTTAACGCACTTTCTGCAGCAGTATTCAATGACCCTGCTGTAGTTAAAAGTATTGGTGCATTCAATTTTTTTGCCAGTGCAGATGCACTTACTGCATCTGCATAGCCTTCACCTGATACTAATACTACGTTGTCACTAGTTGTCCAGTTTATTGTGGCAACTTTAGCTGCAGTTATATATCTGTCAGCTTCGCCTATTCTTGTAACCTGTCCTGGTGCTGCTTTAACATGTACAGTTGATAGTGCAGTAGTTAAAACTAAGGACATAAGTGCAGCACTTGCAAGTACTTTTGTATTTTTTCTCATATGTAATTTTCCCTCCGTATGTTACATAATTTTAATAAGTTAGTATAATTACCTATTTTATGAAATATTTTAAAATAATTTATTTATTAATAAAAAAAGACTCTTTTGGAGTCTTTTTTATAATATTTATTATTTAAATTAAAATAATTTAAGCACTAATAAACATAATATCTCCCTCCGAAAAAATTTAAACATAACTTCTTACAGCTCCTGCGATTTTTTCAGCTTCAATTTCTTCTACTTTATAGTATTGAGCATTCATAGCTTCAGCAATTTTTTTTGCTAATCCAAGCTTTATGAATTCTTGCTCTGTATCTATAACTATTCCTTGTATTCCCTCATTAGAAATTTTATTTGCCATATTAACAGCCTCCTGAAAATCATTTCCTCCATTTACTGATGAATTGGCTCTTCCATCTGATACAAGAACTATTACAGGAACCATATCTGCATCCTTCTTTTTAACTGTTTTTAAAATTTCATACCCCTTAGAAAGCCCTACTGTCAATGGAGTTTTTCCTCCTGTTGGTAATGCTTTAAGACTCTTTTGTGCAAGCTCTACACTACGGGTAATCCCAAGTAAAACTTCTGCATTCTTTTTTCTAAAAGCTATCACACCCACCTTATCCCTTTTTTGATATGCATCTGTAAGAAGTGAAACCACTGCACCCTTAACTGCAGCCATTCTTTTTTTAACTCCCATAGAACCGCTGGCATCAACAATAAATAATATGGTGCTTCCTGTTCTCTTTTCTCTTACTTTTTCTCTAAAGTCACTTTCATTTACAGCAATGGCTAATCCATTTTTTTCTCTTAACTTCTGATATGGGGCAGCTGCTCTAAGAGTAGCATCAAAAGCTATATCTTTTACCTTTTTCCTAGGAAATGTATATTTTATATATCTTCCCTGTATTAAATCTGTTTTAGTTCTGATCCTTTTTCCACTACCTTTACGCTTTTTTCTATCCACAGGTTGAATATTTAAAGATTTTGCTGTAAATATTCTGCCTATATCATCTACAATATCATCATCTTCATTTTCTTTTTCATCTTTTCTATTTTCATTATTCTCATTTCCCTTTTTATCATCAAAATTACTTTCTAAATTTTCTTTTTCTCCCTTATTATCAGTCTTTTCTTCTTGGCCAGCTTCTTCCCCATCATTATTTTTCATTTGGTCATTATTTTCTTCATTTTCTTCTGTATTATCCTCCGTATTATTTTCTTTTGACTCGTCTTGATTTTGATCTTCAATATCATCTTCATGTGACTTCTCAATTTCAGGAGGAATCTCTCTTATTCTATGAGGAATTGCCATCTCAGCCGCTTCTTTAATATCACTAACTGTTATATTCTTTCTATTTTCAAAAGCTGCTATAGCTTTAGCAGTTTCAATCATTACAATCTCTGCCCTGTGTCCAGAACAATTTGCTTCCTTCGAAATTTGTACTGCAAGATTTATTACGCTATCCGAAACTTCAACTTTTCCTAAATAATCCTTAGCCTTTAATATTTTATTTAAAAGCTTGTCTGACTCATCTTTCCATATTTTTATGTAATCCAATGGATTTTTTTCATACTGTAATCTTCTTTTTATTATTTCTTTTCTCTCTAATATGTTTGAACTTCCCTTAACCTCTAAATATAATCCAAATCTATCTAAAAATTGTGACCTTAAATTTCCCTCCTCTGGATTCATAGTTCCAACTAGAACGAAACATGAATCATGACTAAAAGATATACCTTCTCTTTCCACATGGCACACTCCAGAAGCAGATACTTCAAGAATACAATTAACAATATGTTCACTTAAAAGGTTAACTTCATCTACATATAAAATATTTCCATCCGCTTTTTTTAATATTCCTGGCTCAAAACTTTTCTCCCCATAAACAATTGCCTTTTGAATATCAATTGTTCCTAACAATCTATCCTCTGTTACATTTAAAGGTAAGTCTATAACTTTCATCTTTTTCATCAACTGAGCTAGCCCTCTTACAAGGGTAGATTTTGCCGTACCTTTTTCTCCACTTATTAAAACTCCACCTATTAATGGGTTTATTACATTCAGCAAAAGAGCTTTTTTTACTTTTTCTTGTCCAATAACCGCAGCAAAAGGATATACACAATTTCTTTTCACCTAGAAACCACTCCCTTTCTTATGGTATTGCTATTTCATTGATTATTTCTCTAACCTTTGAAAAATTAATGCCCCCTTCTTCTTCAAACGGTTTTCTTCTCATTCTGTGTGGAAGTGTAAGTTTTGCTGCTTCTACCATATCTTCGCTATTTACATTATCTCTACCATTAAAAGCAGCTATAGTAATTGCTGTTTTAATCATACTTATATCTGCTCTATGACCATCCACATCCATTTCTATGCTTATTTTTGCAGCCATTTGCAGTATTTTATCATCAAAAGTTACTTCTTTAAGCATTTCCTTTGCCATTGAAATTCTGTCTCTTAACTTCTGCTGTTCTTGGTCATAACTTAGGATAAAGCCTTCATTGTCGTTTTCATATTCAAGTCTTCTCTTTATTATTTGGACTCTTTTTTCAGTATCCCTTTCTCCTATTACATCAACCACCATACCAAATCTATCTAAAAGTTGAGGTCTTAAATCTCCCTCTTCTGGATTCATAGTTCCAACAAGTAGAAACTTTGCTGGATGTGAAAAAGACACTCCCTCTCTTTCTATTGTGTTTACACCCATAGCAGCCGAATCTAAAAGAACATCTACAATATGGTCATCAAGAAGATTTACTTCGTCAACATAAAGAATATTTCTGTTTGCCTGTGCTAAGATACCTGGTTCAAATTTCTTTTCGCCTTTTTTAATAGCATACTCAATATCTAAAGTACCTACTACCCTATCTTCAGTAGCACTAACAGGTAAATCTACTACCTTCATTTTTCCTTTTATTTCACTTAAGTTCTCACCTTTTTCCATTCTTTCACGGCATTTTTCACACATATTGCTTTTATCCTGAGGGTCACATCCAAAAACACATCCTTCAACCTGCGTTCTTTCTGGTAAAAGTTCTGCCAATGCACGAACTGCTGTGGATTTAGCTGTTCCTTTTTCACCTCTAATTAAAACTCCTCCAAGAAGTGGATTTATAACATTAAGTATTAATGCCTTTTTCATATTTTCTTGTCCAACAATTGCTGTAAATGGATAAACCTTTTTTACATTCTTCATTTTATGAAACTCCCTTCAAATATGAAAATTATTATTCAGCCTTTTTACACTTCATAACTCCTATACAAAATATAAGTATAAAATAAATACTTAGAACAATAGGGTGGATAATCATGTCCATTAAATCTTTTCCACTATTTCTAAGTCCCAAGCTTGTGTGGGTAAGCGGCAGCATCCATATAATAATTTTTATCACTTGGGGCATTTTGTCTAAAGAAAAAAACGTACCACATAAAAATGACATTGGAGTAATAACAAAACTTGAAAACTTCGACATCTCAGTATGAGAATTTATAAATATACCTACTGTAAACCCTATTGCTGAAAATGTTAAACAATTAAGAATAATAATTAAAATAAAATAAGGACTTATACTTATTCCCGTTCCAGCTATCAAGGATAAAGTTATTATTAATAAGGCTGAATACATTCCCATCAATGCTCCAGCTACTATTTTTCCTATAGCATAGGAAGCTGCAGTAATTGGTGCCATCATAAATGCCTCAAAAGTTTTATAAAATATTCTTGATATGTTTATTGAATTACCTGTATTGTTATAGCTTACTGTCATTGTGGTCAAAGCAATAATTCCTGGGATTATAAAATTAATATAGGATTTTCCTTCTACGGTTACACTTCCACCAATTCCCCATCCAAAGGCTATTAAATACAAAATAGGCGAAACCATAGCTGCCAGTGTTATAGTCCAAAATTTACGTTTAAATAATACATATTCTTGCCATAAAATACTTGTAAAAGTTGACAACTATGCTTCCACCCTTCTATTGGTTAATTTAATAAACACATCTTCCAAGTTTGACAGTCTAATATTTACACTTCCTTGTAACTTAGCAGCAAATGAGGCTGCCTCATTTCTGTCTTCAAAAAACTCTTCTTTTGTTTCTCCATTTTGAAAATATTCAACAGTATATTTTCCAACCTTTTGGATTAACTTTTGTGGAGAATCTAATTCAATTAGACGACCTCCATCTATAAGTCCTACTCTATCACATAAAACTTCAGCCTCCTCAATATAGTGTGTAGTTAACAGTACTGTTAACCCTTTATTCTTTAATCTTTTAAGTAAATCCCACATTTTCCTTCTTGCAACTGCATCAAGACCTACTGTTGGTTCATCTAAAAGAAGCAAATCCGGATTATGCATAAGTGCTCTCGCAATCATAAGTTTTCTTTTCATTCCACCTGAATATCCTTTAACAATATCATTTTTTCTTTCTTTAAGCTCTGTAAACTCTAAAAGCTCCTGCATTCTTTTACTTCTTATATCTTTAGTCATATTGTAGAGTCTTCCATGTAGCTCTAGATTTTCCCATGCTGTCATTTCCACTTCTAGATTATTTCCCTGTGGTACTACACCTATTTTCATTTTAACTTCTTTCAGATTTCTATCCATGCTTTTACCATTTATAATAATGTCTCCTGAAGTCTTGGGAGTCAGTGTACTTATCATTCTAATAGTTGTGCTTTTTCCTGCTCCATTTGGACCCAAAAGTCCAAAAAATTCACCTCTTTTAATTTCTAAATTCAACTCATTTACTGCCGTTAAACTACCATATATTTTTGTAAGATTCTTAATGATCAGCACCTTTTAATTCCTCCTGTTTTTTTCAATTTCTTCTTCTATAATTTCAAAAGCAGCTTTTCTTAGAGTGCAATCTTCAATATTAATTTCAGCACCTTCACTATTTATAATATTTCTAGCTGGACACGCTCCTACACAAATTTTTTCATATTTACACATCTTACAAGTTTCAGACTTATTATTATTAATTTTCACTTCTCTTTGTGAAGCTAAATTATAAATATTTCCCATATAGTATTTTTCACTACCACCAAGAGAGCCACAAGGATACAAATTTCCATCTGGATGTACTACCATAGAACCTCCATAAGCTGCATGACAATACATCGTACATTCTTTACCTTCTATAATTCTTTTTCTTGCATCCTCTATTTCCCTTATAATAATCCTTCTTCCTGTTAGTTTCCTCAGTTCAACTGTTCTATTATAAGCTTCCTTTAAATGTTTTCTTATTTGAAAATGATTAGCTCTTTTCAAATCATTATTGCAAGCTCTTCCCGTATTTCTTAATAAATCAAGACCTATTCCTCCAACATTTCCAAAATATACAGCCAAATCTACAAGCTTATGTAAGTATTCAATATTTTTATCAGTTACAACACAATTTAGATTTACCATTATCCCTTCCTGTGCCAAGGCTCTTATTCCATTTATCACATCCTTTGTACCGCCTCTCAGTTGTTCATTAATTTCTATATTTCCATCTAAACTTACCCCAATAGATATATTCATTTTTTTAATTTCTTTGGCAATTTCACTATTTATTAAAGTTCCATTGGTCTGCATCTGAATTTTAATCTCTGGTTTATTTATTTTTAAATATTCATATATCTCTCTAATAAGCTTAAAATTTAAAAGAGGTTCTCCTCCTGCCAGCTGAAGTTTAAATTTGGACTTTGGTATTTCTAGTGCTTGTTTAGCTGTTTTAAAGGTCATATATTCCTTTTTGTCTCCTCCATTTGCATAACAGTATTTGCATCTTAAATTACAGTCATTAGTCAGCCATAATACCAAAAATTTTACATTATCAAACATGTTCTTTAATGTCCCCTCATATCTATTTTAAATTCTTGAACTTGCATTATGATTTATTTTGTAATATAAAAAAATCCCCTTGAGGGGATTACATTCTAAAGTCTTGTCCACAAACTTAATATTTTATAATTTTCTACATAATAAAATAAAAAAAGACTCTTTTGGAGTCTTTTATATACTAAGTTATCATTTAAATCAAAATAGTTTAAATATCAACAAACCTAATATCTCCCTCCGAAATATACAGTAAAACAAAGAACAGGCAGGTCTCCTGGCTTGCACTTAATCCTACTCTCTTGCCTTCCCAGTTAATACCAGTGGCAGTTAGATTTCGTCCATGCATACAGTAGCGGGGGCTGCGTCGATCTAACGAACTTCCCTATTAAGCTTCATTAAACACCTATACTTTATATTAATATTTAGTTGTATTTCTATAATAGCATCAAATATTATACCCATTGGACCTAATTGTTGAGCAATTATTTTCTAATACACAAATCACTGCTATTTATATCTTGCTATTATCTACAGTAATAGTATATACTCCATTTCTTCTAATGTCAACGATATCAATATGATATTTGCACTAAAATGTTACTAGCAGTATACTATTGTTAACATATAGAAGGGAGAAGTATTCATGTCTACAAAAAAGCATCCAAAATATCGTCATTTGCCTGTGTTTATTCTTTTAATGTTAGCAGAAGGTTCTGCTCATGGCGGTGCTATTCATACTAAACTCATAGAAAGACTTCCGAATTTTCAATGTGACACAGGTGCCATTTACCGAACTCTTAAGAAGCTTGAAGAGGATGGAAATGTAATATTTTCATAGGACGCAACTAATGCTGGACCAGCTAGAAAAATTTACAGTATTACAGATAAAGGATTAACACAACTTGATAATTGGAAACAAGATATTGAAGATAGAATTATATGTTTACAATACTTTTTAAATAAATATAAAGATTTAAAGAGATAAACATAATTTAAAATCGAGTAGGACGAAAATAATTATTTTATTTTCGTCTCCAGATAGACGAGAGTCACCCATGCTGGGCGCACAAAAATAAGAGCCATTGCACAATAATACAACAGCCCCATTAAAGGGATTAGATATGTTTAAGTTAACACAACATATAAAAAAGGACTTCCTTTTGGAAGTCCTTAATTAACGCATAATAAAGCCACATCAATTTCATAGCAGTATAGTTTAAAATTCATTCATGCATTAATCTTTCCCTCCGAAAGATTATTTCAAAAGTATAGGCAGATCTCCTGACTATAGGATCATCCTCTTTATTCCTTCCCGGAATATTCCAGTGGAAATTTAAAATCGTCACCTTATACAGTAGCGGGGGCTGTAATGGAATTTCACCATCTGGTCTTTTGTTTTTTGTACTATGAATAATTTAAAATTATACTATAAATAAAAAATATACAAATTTATTTAAGTAAACTTGTATATTTTTTTTGCCATTATTTAAGTTCTAAGTGTAGCTCTAATTCTATCATTGTTTAACAATAAATCTATAGCATCTAAAATATTTGTCACTGCAATATCAGATTCTAGCAAAGATTTAGTAAAACATCCTTCTTTTCCAATAACACAAATAGATATAACACTATTTTTAAACATTTCCAGATCATTTCTTCCATTACCAACGGATGCAGTAACATCACATCCCAGTTTTTCAATCATACTTTTTTTATCTTTAGATGAATCTTCTTTATTGAATATTCTAACTTCAACAGGCAGGTCCATGCATTGCTTTTTTACAGTCCCATAAGTATCTGCTGTAACAATATAAATATTAACATTTTTACCTGCCAATTCTTTTATTTTATCCCCCACGGACTCAATTAAAGTTCCACCTTCCCCAAGAGTACCATTAAAATCAAAAATAACATTTTTTATGGTAATACTCCTGCTCCCAGGTATATCAAATATTATCATTTTTTAATTATCCCCTTTATAATGCTTTATGAAATATTTGATTTTACTGTAAACTATTTAAATATAACTTGTCAATACGATCTTCCTTAATATTCTTAAATAGTACAAATCATAATTTTAATTATAATTTAAGTAAGTTTTTAGTATTTATTGACAAAGTCCTTTTCATCTAGTAATATTATATATGTAAATGCAATCTATTTGCATTTGCATATATAATATTTAGGAGGAACTTTATGCTTAAAAGAAATAAACCAATTAAGTTCACAACATTAGCCCTTATTCTTACATGCATTATTTTCACTTTTGGAGGTTGTGTTACTGGAACAGCTTCAAATAATACTAAAGAATCCAAAGTAAAAGTAGTTGTATCTTTTAATGCGATGAGAGAATTTGCTTCAGCTATTGGAAAGGATAAAATTGACATTATTACAATGATACCTAATGGCACAGAGCCTCACGATTTTGAGCCAACTGCAAAAGATTTCAAAAATTTGAGTGACGCCAATGTGTTTGTATACAGTGGATTTGGTATGGAATCCTGGAAAGATAAGGTCTTAAAATCTATAAACAATAAAAATTTAATTGTAGTAGATGCTTCAAAAGGATCAACACCAATTAAAAATGGTGATAGTGATGAAATTAAAGAACATGGGCAATACGACCCACATATATGGCTAAGTTTAAAAGGCGCCAAAAATCAATCTAAAAACATAAAAGATACCCTAGTTAAGGCAGACCCCTCAAACAAAAACTTTTACGAAAAAAATTACAGTGATTTTTCAAAACAACTTGATGATTTGTACAACGAATATAACAAAAAATTTCAAACAGTTTCAACTAAAAGTTTTGTAACAGGACATGCTGCTTTTGCATATCTCTGTAGAGATTTTGGTTTAAAACAAAATAGCGTAGAAGATGTATTTGCTGAAGGAGAACCCTCCCCTAAAAAATTAGAAGGACTTGTAAATTACTGCAAGCAAAATAAAATAAAAACTATCTTTGTGGAGGACATGGTAAGTCCCAAAGTATCAAATACCCTTGCAAAGGAAGTTGGCGCAAAAGTAGAAAAAATATACACAATAGAGGCAAACGAAGATAATAAAGATTATATTCAAAGTATGAAATATAATTTACAAATGATTTACAACAGCTTAAAATAAAATAGATTCTTCAACAATTTGTTTGACATGACATTTTCAATATAATATAATTTAGTAAAT
>ENA-UOOE01001082-UOOE01001082.1-fermentation-metagenome-genome-assembly--contig:-NODE-1082-length-24056-cov-4.947461_pt1 | contig 24056 bp, 27 predicted proteins | sample MGYA00245776_ERZ724021 | MGnify/ENA primary metagenome ERZ724021 (study PRJEB28704, sample SAMN03018321) | fermentation metagenome | biome: anthropogenic terrestrial biome; feature: soil; material... | reverse complement strand
ATGATGATGGCGTCATAAGTTCTGCCCCGGCGCTGTTCCCGGCGGACAAACTTTTCACAATCATCGACAATCCAGCGCACCGGCTTTTCCGCAAGGCCGGAGACTTCCGCATTCTCCCGTGCCCACGTCACCATGCCATGCGAAGCATCAACATGACACACCTCTGCCCCAGCGTGCAGGCACGCCAAAGTTGCGGCACCCGTGTATCCAAACAGATTCAGCACTTTGACCGGCCTGCCGGATTCCCCAATTTTCCGCATTGCAAAATCCCAGTTTACAGCCTGCTCCGGGAAAATGCCCGTATGTTTGAAACCCATTGTCTTAACGCGAAACGTCAGCTCACCGTAATGGATTTTCCAGAAAGGCGGGACCGGCCTCCTGTTTTCCCAATGGCCGCCGCCAGTGGAAGAGCGGACATAGCGTGCGTCGGCATTCTGCCACAACGGATTTTTCTTCGGCGTATTCCAAATAATCTGCGGATCGGGACGAATCAGCGTCACATTCCCCCATCGCTCCAGCCGTTCACCGGATGACGTATCTACCAGTTCATAATCCTTCCAACGTGCAATTCTCAATGAATTATCATCTCCTGCTCAGGTTTGGACACCGGTCAGACATCTCATAAAAAACCGGACGGCACAATCCCGCCAGTTTTTTGACCAGAAGTCAGTAAAATTTCTGCTGCCCATCCTCCGCAGAGACAGGCGGCGTCAGCCCTAAATGCTCATAAGCCGCATGGGTTGCACAGCGGCCACGGGGCGTCCGGCTCAGAAAACCGATTTGCATCAGGTACGGTTCATAAACATCCTCAATGGTAACAGCCTCTTCGCCAATCGCCGCAGCAAGGGTTTCCAGACCGACAGGACCTCCATTATAATACTTAATCAGCGCCGTAAGCAAGCGCCGGTCATTTGCGTCAAGGCCAAGCCTATCAATTTCCAGCCGGTCAAGGGCAAGTTTTGCTGATTCCTGCGTAATACTTCCGCCAGAAACGACCTGAGCAAAATCACGGACGCGTTTTAAAAGGCGGTTTGCAATCCGCGGAGTGCCGCGGGAACGGGAAGCAATTTCAAGCGCACCATCCGCCTCAATGGGAATCTTCAGAATTTTAGCGCTACGTGTAACAATCCGGGCAAGTTCTTCGGGGGTATAAAGTTCGAGGCGCAGCATAACACCAAAGCGGTCACGCAACGGCGCGCTGAGCTGTCCGGCTCTCGTTGTGGCGCCTACAAGCGTGAAACGGGGCAGCGGTAAATGATAGGAGGCAGCCATCTGCCCCTTCCCGGTAATGATGTCAAGCGCAAAGTCTTCCATCGCAGGATAAAGGATTTCCTCTACGCTTCGAGAAAGGCGGTGAACTTCGTCAATAAACAACACATCGCCCGGGCTCAGGTTGGTAAGGATTGCCGCCAGGTCACCCGGTTTTTCAATCGCCGGGCCGGAAGTAATGCGAAGGTTGACGCCGAGCTCATTTGCAATAATGCCCGCAAGTGTTGTCTTGCCAAGCCCCGGCGGGCCATAAAGCAAAACATGGTCTAAGGTTTCCTTGCGCTGCTTTGCTGCTTCAATAAAGACCGACAAGTTCTGCTTAACTTTTTCCTGGCCGATATATTCTGAAAGGACCCTCGGCCGGAGCGGATTTTCGACTTCATCGTCTTCCGGTTTATATTCAGGTGCAACAACCCGGTTTTCAAAGTCGCTTTCACCCTGTCCCGTATTGTCCTTTAAGCGACGGTTATCCTGTTCCGCCATTTCTTTTCTGCACCTCCTTCAGACCTGGATCGGGAAATTATTTCTTTCCGTGCTTTTCTGGATCCATTGATTGAAGTGAACGGCGGATCAGCTCTTCAACCGGCAGGCTGCCGTCAAATTTTGCAACTGTTGCGGCAGCATCAGATGGTGCAAACCCCAACACTGCCAAAGCATTGACTGCTGCGCCGGTGTTACTGGAAGCAGAAACCTGTCCGGCAGGCATTTCCGGCATTGCTCCGCTGCTTTGCAGCTTTTTCACTTTATCACGCAGTTCCAGCGCAATACGTTGGGCCAGCTTCGGCCCAACGCCGCTCGCACGGGTGAGTGCCCTGCTGTCTCCTGTCGCCACGGCAACAGCTATCTGCTCTGGTTTCAAGGCAGAAAGGATTGCAAGTGCAACTTTTGGTCCTACTCCGCTGACCGCAGTGAGCATTTTAAAGCAGTTTAGTTCAGAAATGGTTGCAAATCCGAATAAATTGAGCGCATCTTCCCGCACATTCAGGTATGTATAGAGAATTGCTTCCTCACCCTGACGGGGAAGCGCGCGCTGAGTGCTGAGCGACGTGAGACATTTAAAAGCCACACCGCCGCACTCGACGGCTGCCATTCCTGGTTCCGTATGGATAAGGGTTCCCCTCAAGCGGTAAAACATTCCTCTCTACCCCTGCCTTTCCCTTACTGCGCGAATTTTGCGCTCAAGCATGGCCCGGCGAAGCTCAGACCCTGCTGCCTGACCATGGCAGACTGCCATCGCCAGCGCATCGGCGGTGTCATCCGGCTTAGGCATTTCTCTTAGGCCCAGCAGCCTTTTGGTCATTTCCATAACCTGCGGTTTTTTTGCCTTGCCATAACCGGTTACTGCCTGCTTAATCTGCATGGGCGTATACTCATAGACCTTTGCTCCTGCTTTCTGCACAGCAAGCAGAATTACTCCGCGGGCTTCAGCAACACCAATCGCAGTAGTTTTATTATTCTGAAAATAGAGTTTTTCAACGGAGACAGCCCCTGGTTTCCAGTGAGCTGCTATGCTAGCAACACCGTCATAGATAATCTCCAGCCTGTAGTTGAAGTCAAGGCCGGCCTGTGTTACAATGGCGCCGTACTCCAATGGCTGGAAATGGCCGTTTTCGGCTCTCACCACACCATAGCCAACGATGGCATAGCCGGGGTCAATACCGAGAATAACCATTGCCTGTCCCCTTTCCAAAATGGCTGTCCAAATTATTCATTTTATTATATAATAAAATTATATCACAAAAACAGGCCGTAGGGAAGTACGGCAGCCTCATTTCCGGCTATGGGAAAAGCCAGATCGGATTCTTAATGCGAAAGGAAGGACGCCCCATGAAAATCATTGATATTTCCCGTGAATTATTTTCCTGTCCCGCTTATCCCGGAGACCCCAAGCCAAAGCGCGACATTGTGAGGCGGATGGACTTGGGGGATGGATATAATCTCTCCGGATTTTATGCCTGTTGCCACAGTGCAACGCACTTAGACGCTCCTCTCCACTATATTGAAGATGGTAAGCCGATCGACCAGATTGACCTTTGCAGATGCTTTGGCCCCTGCAGCGTAGTGGAAGCAAGCGGTATGATTACCGGCGCAGATATTGACAAGCTTACAGGAAACGCAGAAAAGCGGCTCCTTTTTAAGGGCGGTGGAAAAGTTTTTCTTTCACGCAGCGCTGCATTCGCAATCGCCGAATCTGATTATTCCCTAGTCGGCACAGACGCCCTGAGCATTGGCACCCCGGAAGACGAAACCGGCCCGCACCGGGAGCTTCTTGGTGCGGGGATTCCGATTTTGGAAGGGCTCAATCTGTCTGCTGTCAGTCCTGGAAACTACTGCCTGGCAGCATTTCCGCTCTGTCTCGGTGGTGCGGAAGCCTCGCCTGTCCGTGCAGTCCTGTTCTCCCGGTAAGCAGTCTTTTTAACTAAACAAGTTGACATCCCTTTATTAATATTTCCTTTTTGCAATAACATCATAGGAAATTTACAGTGTATTCACAGCTTTGTTACATATTTTTATATTCAGGAGCTAAAATGATATTGTTATCAGGAAACGGAGCCGCACCGTTTTCTGATAATTGTTCTACCCTCCTCAATATACCCCTCAAGCAAAATGAAAAAGGACTCGGCCGATTTGCGGCCGGGTCCTTTTCCCTGCTACAAAAAATTCCTGTTTTGCCGCCTCTCTCGGAATATCATTGCAATTTAGTGGTCAAAATACGTTCGGAGGTGGCATCATTGAAACTGGAAAAAAGTAAAAGCGGCAAAAAAAATAAAGGTTTTTATATTGCTTTAGGTGTTTGCCTGATTGCAATTGGCGCTGCAGCCTGGACAACTTACGACAGTGTAATGAATTACTCATCCCCGCACAGCGCACAGAGTGAAGCAGCCAAAACGAACAAGACAGTAAGCGGAGTTTTTGTTAACGAATCTTCAACGCCTGCATCGTCAAAACCGGTTTCCAGCACGCCGACTGTCTCTTCACAGAAGCCGGTCTCCTCGTCGCCGGCATCAAAAGTTCAAGTGAAGACAACGGCTGCAAACCCAAGCTCATTTTCTTTGCCTGTCTCTGGAAAAGTGCTTCAGTCCTTCAGCAAAAAACCTGTTTACAACAAAACGCTTGGCGATTACCGTGCTCATACCGGTGTCGATCTCAGTGCCAAAACTGGGGAAGAGGTTAAATCTATCGCTGCAGGAACTGTAGCATCCATCCAAAACGGCGGAGAGTTTGGGAATACAGTCACTGTCAAGTATGGTTCGGTAGAAGCTTCATACTGCGGTTTGAATCAAATATCCGTCAAGAAACAGCAAAAAATAGCACAGGGACAAAGAATCGGGACAGTTGGTGTTAACCCGACAGAAGCTGAAGAAGGACCTCATTTGCATCTTGTCCTGAAACAAGATGGGCAGTATATTGACCCAATGTCCATCCTAAAATGATTGGAAAACTTGCCCCCGTTTCGCTGAGGGGCACCCTATGCCGCCGCGGCAATTCTTATTCTGCCCGGCGGCTTTTTCTTTTTCCGCCAAGGGGATTGCAACTTGGACAATTTTGGGTTATGATAAGGATGCAAAAATATAAACAATATTTCAGCGACTTTTATTTTACAAATTGTTAACAATTCATATGCTTTCTGTTTTCATACTCCAAACGTTTGTATGATATACTTATTAGAGTAGAAGCAGATGCTTCTGGAAGGGAGATGCGGATTTGAAAAAACGCAAGGCAGTTCTTGTCTGTGTGACTGGACAACACGACTGCGACCGGCTGATCCGAACCGGGAAAAAATTTTCTGATGAGTGTTCTCTGTCTCTTTTAGTACTATGTGTTCTTCCCGTTTCAGCTGGTTTTGAGACCGACTGCGAAGAACTGGAATATCTCCGCCAAACAGCACGGGACTCCGGAGCGGAAATGTCGGTATATTTTCACAGCGACGCCCCGCTTGTAGCTGTTAGTGTGGCAAAAAAGGCCGGTGCAGCCCATATTGTAACAGGAATGGCTGGTACGCCGGAGAGTGGGTTTATTGATATTGTACATAAACTGCTTCCCCAGACTCCAATCAGCATGGTTGCAAAAGACGGCACGGTTTATAATATCTGCCCCGCCCATAAGGACGAACACACTGCAAAAACTTTTGTCGCCCAGAATTAAATTATAGTCAATACCCCCCGAACGGCTGTGAAATGTAAAACCGCAAGGGGGAATTTTATCGGAAAAATAAATTTAAACGGAAAGGTAACGCTTAATTGCGTTGCGGTCAAGGTCTGCTGTACGGCCGGAACAAACGACAGAACCTTTTTGCAAAATTACAAAATGATCCGTCATCCGCTGAGCAAAATCAAGATTTTGCTCAACCAGAATGAAGGCAAGTTTTGTCTCCAAGGAAATTCGGTTGAGTGTACAGCCAAGTTCCTCAACAATGTTCGGCTGAATCCCTTCGGTTGGCTCATCAAGCAGAAGAATCCGTGGCGATATCATCAGAGCGCGGGCAACGGCAAGTTGCTGCTGCTGCCCACCGGAGAGAAGACCTCCAAATCTTGGAAGGTTGCTCTTCAAAGCAGGAAAATACTCCAACATGCGTTCCGTCCGTTCTTCCACAAGTTTCTTATCACGGCAGTCAATGCAGCCAAGCTGAAGATTTTCAAGGACCGTCAGGTGAGGCAGGATTTCTCTTCCCTGGGGAACATAGGCAAGGCCAAGGTGGCTTCGCTCATGCGGAGGAAGTGCGGAAATATTGTTTCCATCAAGGCGGAGCATGCCGTCTGAAAGAGGAAGCAGGCCAATAATGCCCTTTAGGAGGGTGGTCTTTCCAACCCCGTTGCGCCCTAGAACTGCCAGCCGCTCCCCTTCACCAAGGGAAAAGGAAACCCCGTTTACAATTCTGCTTTTTCCGTAGCTGACCTGGACATTATCAAGCTCAAGCATCTTTTTTCTCCTCCGTCCGCTCCGATTTCAGGTACACCCGAACGACATCCCGGTTATTTTCAATCTGTGAAATTGGCCCCTCGGCTAAAATTCTTCCCATATGAAAAACGGTCACTGATTTTGCAACCTGACGGACAAACTTCATATCGTGTTCTACAACAAGGATGGTGCGGCCTTCTTGCAGATCCTGTATCATCTTGCCGGTTTGATATGTTTCCTCTTCAGTCATACCGGCCGTTGGCTCGTCAAGGATCATCATTCGTGGGTTTTGTATCATCAGCATTCCGATTTCCAGCCACTGGCGCTCCCCATGGGAAAGTTCACAAGCCAGGCGGCCGCGTTTTTCCAGGAGGCCAATTTTTTTGAGGACTTCGCTGACCTGTTCCAGTACAGCCTTCGGTGTTTTGTGTAAAAACACAGCTCCTACTGTGTGCAGCCCTGGAGCGGCAAGGGAAAGGTTTTCGGCTACCGTCATATTTTCAAATAGATTCGGACCTTGAAATTTTCGCCCCACATGGTATTTTGAGGCAATCACATGAGGGCTTTTCCCGGTAATATTGTGCCCGTCAAAGAATATCTTGCCTGAGGTTGGTTTTATGCGCCCTGTAATAAGGTCCATCAAAGTTGTTTTTCCCGCACCATTTGGGCCAATGACAACGCGTAGCTCTCCCTCACGGACAGCAAAGTCGACGTTCCGAAGCGCCCAGAAGTCGCCAAAGCGGACGGAAAGGCGCTCAGTCCAAAGAATATAGGGATTATTCATGTTCTTTTACCGCCTTTCTCAATGCTCCGACAACGCCATCCGGCATAAAGAAGACAACGACTATAATTACAATGCCAAGGAGAAGCTGCCAAAATGCCCCAAACTGTTCAGAAAGCGCATTCCCTAGCACATTGATTAGCAATGAGCCAAGTGCAGCACCCGTCAGGTTTCCTCTTCCACCGATTGCAAGCCAGACAATCGCCGTCGTTGAAAACTCAATGCCGACGTCATTCGGTGCAATCATGCCGTTTACCGGAGCGTAAAGAACACCGGCAAGGCCGGCAAGTGCACCGGAAACCGCAAATACTGCCGTTTTAAACTTGGCCTGGTCATAGCCAAGAAATTCCAGGCGTGTTTCATTTTCACGGACGCTGCGGAGCACAAGGCCAAAGCGTGACGCCATCAGCACCCGGCAGAACGCAAAGACGAGGAAGACAACACAGAATACGAAATAATAGCTTTCCATCAGGGAAAGAGAGTGGCCAAAAAAAGACAGCCCGGGAAGCCCTCCAATTCCATTGAACCCCCCCATATACTTCTGCTGGCTTTGAAGGAACAAGGTAAAGACCTGTGCAAGGGCAAGGGTGATTACGGAAAAGAAAACACCCCCGACGCGGCTTGTAAACAGGAAGCGTCCCAAAAGCCATGCAAGAAGTGCAGGAAGCAGGATACCGACGAGCACCGCGGCAAACGGGTTCATAATTGCTTTCAGCCAGAAAGGCGGTACTGTCACACCGCAGCGCTCCATGAATTCCGGGATACCTCCCTGCGCTGAAAGGCACAGGGCCATCGTATATCCACCCATGCCGAACAGAACTGCATGACCCAAGTCCATCAGGCCTGTATAGCCCCAGAGAATATCGAGTGACCATGCAAAGATCAGAAATACCATATATTTTTCAATAAGCTGAGTGTAAAAAGACAGGCCGGCAAGCGGGAAAAAGCCAAGTATAAGGAAAATTGCAAGGTCAAGGACCCGGTTGACCCTTAAGCTCCAGTGCTTTGTCATGTTATCGCCTCTCTTTTGCAAACAGGCCTTCTGGCTTGAAGCGAATTATGGCGATGATAATTAGGAAAACGAGGATGCTGGCAAGCACATCGTTCGTCAGCCCACCCAGAAGGGCCGTCGACTCGCCAACAAGCAGGGAACCCACCGTCGTACCAAAGAAGGACGCAATACCGCCGACTACCGAAGTCAGAAAAGAATTGATCAAATATGGGCCTCCCATAAATGGAGAAACACTTTTTACCGGTGCGGCAAGGGCACCTGCAAGGCCTGCAAGGCCGCTCCCAAACGCAAAAGTCATGGTATCAACATGCGCGGAGTCAATGCCGAGGCATTCCGCCATGCTGCGGTTTTGCGTAATGGCGCGAACGCGCCGCCCAAACCGTGTTTTCTTCATAAGGAGTACCGTACCAGCCAGAACGGCGGTAACAAACAGTATAGTAAAGACATTGTAGTATGGAACAACAACATGCCCAAGTGAAAAGTTGCCCGGAATCGGGATGGCAACATACTGTGACTGCGCCCCAAAAATCAGGTTCGCCATCTGTTGAAGAACAACAGAAATACCAAATGTGGCCAACATTGTTTCCGCAGGGCGGCCGGTCAGCCGGCGGATAACTGCCAGCTCCATTGCCGCTCCTACGGCCGCAGAAACGGCAAATGCCGCAGGCAGCGCGACTGCAAAACTCATTCCTGCCTTCTGAGTGATACAGTAGGCAGTATAGGCGCCAATCATAATCAGTTCCCCATGTGCAAGATTAATTACGTTCATGAGGCCGCAGATGACAACCATGCCAAGTGCGGCCATCAGGATTAAGGCAGAAGAATTCAGGCCGTTGAGAAAAAGTGCAAAAAAGCTTTCCACGAGACCGTCACCTCATCCATCACGGTTTCGGAGCAATTGTGTTTTTCGACTGATATATCACGTTAATTTCACCGTTGTTGTCAACTTTGCCGATGCGGCAGTACAGGCTCGCATGGTGATTTGATCCATCAATGGATATTTTGCCGGACGGAGAATCGACTGTAAGGCCGTTGAACGCATCTATCACCTGTTGTGTATTCTCCGGATCCTTAGCCTTTTTCATTGCTTCTCCAAGAAACAGGCCGCTGTTGTAGCCACCCATCACAGCGTAAGATGGCTCAGTCCCATCTTTGATTTTTTCCGTATAAGCCTTTACAAATTTCTGGTTGGCAGCATTCTGAACATTTTTGAAGTAATCCACACAAATATAGCTGTTCTTAGACGCATCCTTTCCAATGGCTTTCAGCACCGTTTCATTCGTTGTAAGACTTGCGATGGTAGCTTTCAGGCCGTACGCGCTGTATTGCTTATAGAAAGCGACATTGCTGTCTCCGGTCAGGGTAGTGTAAATTACATCCGGGGAAGAAATCTTGATTTTGTTGAGGACGGAAGAAAAATCAGTGCTCCCGTATGGGACATATTCTTCTCCTACAACAGAACCGCCGCCTTTTGCAAGGTATTCTTTCGCAAGTTTGTTTTCTACCTGCGGATAGACAAAATCACAGCCAATCAGGAAAAACTTTTTTCCGGTATTCTTGAGGAGCCACTGAACAAAGACCTCGGCCTGCTGATTTGGAATGCAGCCAACGTACACGATGTTCTTGGACTCTTCCTGTCCTTCATAAGACTGAGGATAGACAAGCAGCGAATGATTGGCCTCTACAACCGGCTTTACCGCCTTACGTGCCGAGGACGAGCAGGTACCGATAATTGCCGTTACTTTTTCATCGAGAATCAGCTTGCGCGCTTTATCGGCTGCACGCGCGGGGTCCGAAGCATAGTCAGCAAACACAGTTTGAATTTTCCGGCCATGGATGCCGCCGTTCTCATTGATTTCATCAATGGCAAGCTTTGTCCCGTCATAAAGCTGTTTTTCGCTGACAGACGTAACACCGCTTAAAGAATACAAAAGGCCTACCTTGATTGTTTTGCTTCCGGTAGAATTGGTTTTGTTCCCGCAGCCACTCAGCAGGCAGGCTAATCCAACGGCACAGGAAAGTACAAGGGAAATTACTTTTTTCATGTAACCATCTCCATATTGGCAATCGTAATAATCTGTTTCCAGCACAGCACTATGAGCATAATATTCCAGCCTTCTGCGGAACGTGCCCGCCTTTTTCAGAAAGACGGAAAGCAGAGCAGCATTTTGCCTCTTGGCACAGAAGCGGCGCCTTCCGGAAACCGGAAGGCGTCGCCTGAAACATAATAATGAAGTGTTTTATTTTTCTTTTTTCTTAGTTAACATCTGTTTTTGACAATCTGCACAGTATCCATAAATTTCAAGGCTGTGGCCTGTTACAGAAAATCCAGTCTCCTGTTCCAGCCTTTTTTCCAATTCTCCAAGCGGGCAGTGCTCCACAGGAATCATCTTGTGGCACCCAAGGCAGACAAGGTAATGCCGGTGGATATGACGGTTCAGTTCAAACATGGCTCGGCCGTTTTCATCGCTCCCGGTTCTCTTGGCAATCTCTTTTTTTACAAGCGTGCCAAGAATGCGGTATACCGTAGAAAGACTGATTTCTTTCCTTTGCTTTTTCAGCTCCCAAAAAATTTTTTCTGCCGTCACAGGACACTTTGCGGCTTCAAGCGTTTTCATCACATTTTCACGGCCGCGGGTTTTCTTCAGGCCGCAACGTTTCAGACGCTCTGCCTCCTGCCCAGTTTGATTCATTTTGACGTCATTTCCTTTCTTCCAGTCAGTCCGCAGTATTTTTTCGCGTGCAGAAAACGCTTTTTCTGGTATTAACTGCAAAATAAGGCAATAGGAAAAGAGTTTAATACTTGCGCCAAAAGAGATATTCCGTATATGGGAAAGCCACAGCCCCACATGCGACCATGGTTTTCAGCAATTTTTGCTTTTAAAGTATCCAGCTTCCTTACCGATTCAATTATATCAATAATAATTCTTCTTTTCTGGGGAATCCTAATCCGAAAGGAGGGATTACAATGGACCAGATTGCACTTATGATTCTTATCATTGGTGGGCTAGACTGGGGCTGTGTAGGACTTTTCGGCTTTGATGTCATCGGCTGGATTTTTGGCGGCCAGCTCAGTCTATGGAGCCGGATTATTTATGTTCTGGTAGCTGTGGCGGCACTCTGGTGCATCCGCTTCTTTTTTATCGAAAAAAAAGAAGCAGCCAGGGAAAAGATTGGAGAGCATTCTCAAAACAGTACAACTACACTTGGCAGAGGATAAAAGCAAAAGCGCCGTTTTCCCCGCTTGGGAAAGGCGGCGCTTCCTCTTTCCCTGACAAAGAGGTATAAGTCAGTTGCAGTTCATCTCATAAATCAGGCGGAGGCCCTCCAAAAGGAGAGTATCACAGAAGACGATATTACGCTCACACTGCTGGACCACTTCATGGGCAAGGCCGCCTGTGGCAACGACACTGCACTTTTTCCCAAGCTCTCTTTCCATACGGTCACACAGACCATCAATCATACAGGCTGTGCCGGTAATCAGACCAGAACGCATACATTGCACGGTATTGTCTCCGATCACACACCTGGGAGCCTCCAAACTGATTGAGGGAAGCTGAGCCGTACGGTTGGTCAGTGCGTCCAGGGAAATACCGATCCCCGGTGCAATGGCACCACCAAGCATCCGCCGGGCTCCGTCAAGAACAATGAGGGTTGTAGCAGTTCCCATATCCAAAATGATACAGGGCCCTTTAAACATCTCTGCCGCAGCAACACAGCCCACAATCAGATCCGCACCGATGAGCTCGGAATTTTTCTGGTCAATGATGATACCTGTTTTTGTTTTCGGCCCAACACAGACAGGCTCTAGATCTGTCAGTTCCTGAATTGCACCGCGGACGGCGTGGTTGACTGGCGGAACAACCGAGCTGATTGCCACCCCTGTGATATCTTTCCACTCCACGCCGTGAAGTGCGAGGATTTCACGCAGCTCTATTGCATACTGGTCTTTCATGCGCATCCGGTCGGTTGCCATGCGCGAGACAAAAAGCAGTTCCTTTCCGCGGTAAATGCCCAGTGTAATATTAGTATTCCCGATATCAAGAACAAGAATCATGAAAAAGCGCTCCCTGCCGGGGCTTTAAATTTTTCCCCCAGATGATACGGTGGGAAACAGCCGGCAATTTTTAAGCTGTTAAAATTATAGCAAATTTATATCTGCGTTTCAATCCCAAAGTATCATTCGTGTTCCGTGCTTTAGAGCCTCACAGGGAAAGTTATTATTTTTCTTTGCATTGTGAGGCCTGCTCCCATGGCCCTCAGGAAAAAAATGTAACTTTCCAGTCAGCATCCGGGGAAAAAAATATGCACTGTCAAAGAAGATAGGATAAACGCTGTTAAATCACCAACCAGGGCAGCCGGGATAGTATGACGCGTCTTTTTTATCCCAACCGAACCGAAATAGACCGCAACCGCGTAAAATGTTGTCTCCGTAGAACCAGACATCACCGAAGCAACACGCCCCGCAAAACTGTCAGGCCCAAAATCTTTATAAATCTGCGTCAGCACCGCGGTTGACCCGCTCCCGGAAAATGGTTTTACAATGGCAAGGGGCATCACTTCTACCGGCAACCCGAGTACTCGTGCCGCCGGAGCCAGAAATGAAGACATCAAATCCAGTGCGCCTGAGGCGCTGAGCATGGAAACCGACATAATCAGCCCCACAAGTGTTGGAAGAATGGAAATAGATGATTTCAGCCCTTCCTTTGCTCCTTCAACGAAAGTGTCGAACACCGGAACGCCGCGCAAAAATCCGGTCAGTACAATACACAGCATAACGACAGGCACTGCCCACGCGCCAAAGTCAGCCATGACGCCTGCCTTCCAGCAGCTTTGCCGTGGTAACTCCCGCCAAGAGCGCTCCTGCCGAAGTCAGCCAAACAGCCGGCAGAACGTCGAAAGGTACACGAGAGCCAAATTGTGCACGGAGCGCCGCCATAAAAGTCGGAATAATCTGGATGGAAGCCGCATTTATAACAACAAACATTGCCATGTCATTATCCGCCGTATCGGTAGGGTTTTGTCTCCTAAGCTCCTGCATTGCAGCAATTCCAAGCGGAGTCGCCGCATTGCCAAGGCCGAGCATATTCGCCGTAATATTCATGCTCATCGCCTGCATGGCGCTGTCATTCTTCTTACAGGAAGGAAAAAGCCATTTCATAACCGGACGGAGGGCTTTTGCCAGCGCTCCAGCAATTCCCCCCTTTTCTGCAATCTTCATCAGTCCGGTCCAGGCGCACATCATCCCCGTCATCGCAATGACCAGGGTAACAGCATTGCCCGCCCCATTGAAAACAGCAGCGGAAAGCTGAGGGATTCGTCCGGTTGCCACGGCGCAAAGAATGCTGAAAAGAATAAAAGCTGCCCATAAATAATTTAACAAAGTGTTCATCCTCTTCCGCTAAATACCTGCTATGCTATGTATAGGTTATTCCTATTCGACACCGACGCAGGTTATGATTGGTTTTCCGCCACTTTTAATTGACATGAGTTAAAAAACATACTATAATTTTCTGCGTCATATTTTGTCGTCATTGAGCTTCCAATCAGAAAGGATGTACTCTGAATGAAGTCTACTGGAATCGTACGAAAAGTGGATGAACTGGGCCGGATTGTTCTCCCAAAAGAACTTCGCAGCACGCTGAATATCAATGAGAAAGACCCGTTGGAGATTTATGTGGATGAAGGCAACAAGATTGTACTGAAAAAATATGAGCCTGCCTGTATCTTCTGCGGAAGCTTGAATGATATCATCAACTACAAAGGTTACAACGTCTGCCACCAGTGCCAAGAAGAACTTGAGAAGGCTTTTGAGAAAAAGAGCTGAACCTTTTCGTCGGGAAACATCGTGGTTTCAGTTTTTTCTGTTCCACACCTGTTTTTCTCCGACAAGCGAAGGGACCGGATGAATTTAAATCATCCGGTCCCTTTTGCAGTTTGGAACCTTTTTTCTGCCTTTCAGGCAATCCACTTCACCCTTTCTTCTGCGGGCCAGGTTTCTTTTCCCCTTTATTTTGTATCATAAATAAAAACAAGCTGTATGAAACTGCTCCCTTTCTACTGCTACGATATTTTTTTAAAACCTGCTTGAGTTCACCATACATTTCATCCATACGGTCTGGATCAACGGAAAAGGAATCCTCCCTAGTAATATAAATACCTTTTTCATTCATCGGTTCGCCGGTATTGTAAAGATCAAAGAACCGCTGCTTGGCCTCATCAAAATATTCACCATACTCCGCCATAACCTTTGAGCGTAAAATGTCCGAGCCTTCCTCTCCATCTGGAATAGAAAGGGCAATAGAATCCGCCGCAAAATCATAGTACTTCGCCACAATACCGTTAATAACTTTTGTATATCGGACGGAAAGGACACCGATGGACTCCAGCTTTTTCACGTGGTAATACACTTTTGCCGGAGAAAGTCCCATTTCATCGGCAATTTCCTTAACAGTCATCGGCCGGTATTTGCTTTTCATAATCCTCATGATTTTTGAATGAAATGGGTTGAGATAGATCCTGATTTCTTCCGGCTTTTTTAGGTAAAGAGTATTCATACAACCAACCGGCCTTCTGTTACTAGTACTTTTTTCTTTCGCACTTATCTTAATTTTTATTATAACACCTTTTTACCATTTGTGATACAGTAGACAAAAAGCAGTGTGCAGAAGGCACCTCCTGCAAAATAGGCAGAACTATAAGAAAACTTACTGAGCATCAACCCGGATACAACTTCACCAAGCGGGGTACTGACCAAAAGAGCTGCATTTACAAACGAGCCAATTCTACCCATCAGCTCATTTGGCACATTACTTTGGAACTGTGCAGATAAATTGATAGACAAAAAACCGTTTGCAACTACAATAATCAGGTTCAGCAACATAAACAGCAGAACATTGGCAGTAGTCGAAAAAAATCCGTAAAAAGCTTTCAACCATACCCCCATTAACAGAAAAGCAATGCAGGTTGTCAGGATATCCGCTGAGATAATAAAGCTAAGCTTTACATTCTTTAGCTTTTTGTTCAAGAAGGTACAGGAGACTGCGCTGGCAAGCGTACCAACCGAGATAACTGAATTCTCAATTCCTATCATAGCTGAGCTCAGATGCATAAGGTCTTGGGAGACTGTCATCAGGCCAATATCAACGCCGGGCAGGATAAAATTGAGGGCCGAAAGGATAAAAATGAAGGATAAAATGAACGGGCTTTTGCGGATATACTGGAAGCCGCATTTGATCGAGGCAAAAAAAGAACCGGCAGATGCAGGTGAAGAAGATGCAGGACAGTAAGATGGCAGGGAGAGCATACTTTCCAGCACGGCAGAAGCGAGGAAACTTACCATGTTAATAATTAGGACAACCGTAAGGCCAAAGAAATTATAGAGCACCCCAGCAGATGCGGGCACAAAAATTGAAATCAGGCTTGTAATTGTTGTGTCAATGGACTTCTGCTGAACGTAATCGGAGGGATCAACGGCAGCCTGTATGAGGCAGACCGCCGCTGAGCTGAAAAAAGTCTCTATGCTTGAAAGGATAAAAACGCAGGAGTAAATCAACGGTAGTGTAAGCCTGCCGCTCACCTGATAGGTGAGCAGCAGAGCTAAAACAACCACGGCACTCAGGCAATCATATAGGATGATTTGCATCTTCCGGTTAAATCGGTCAGCGAGGAATCCACTGAACGGTGCAAACAGAATATAAGGCAGAATCTGCATACAAAGCGTTACGGAAAACTGCATGGCAGAACCGGTAATGGAAAGCACATAGAGAGAAAAGGCAAAACTCTGCACCTTCGTGCCAAAACTCGAAATACTCCAGGCGGAGCGCAGGTATAAATAATTCCGGTTATGGATCAGGCTCATGTCAATCACTTCTTTAAAATTAGTTTAATGTTAAATATATTTTATCGTTAAACTTATTTTAAAGCGTTCGACACAGGATTTCAAGCTCTTTTATAAATAAAAGTTCCATGAAAGTCTAAAAAAATAGCGGTATGCAAAACTTTCTTTGTATACCGCTACAGCATTAACGATTCCGTTTTGAAATTTCCGGCCAAATGGAAATTACAGATTGATTTTATGGCTATTTATGGTATTTCTCTACAATGTCACGCACAGCCGAAATAACATAGTCCGCTTCTTCCTCTGTCATGGATGGATAAAGCGGCAGAGAAATAATCCGTTCAAAATGTTTTTCCGTATTGGGGAAGTCTCCCTTGTGAAAGCCAAATCGCTTTGTGTAGGCGCTCATATTCGTAACCGGAATAAAATGGACGCTCGTTCCGACATTCCGCTCATTAAGTTCCGTAATAAAGCGGTCGCGGTCTATCGTGAGGTTCTCCGGTACGATACGGAGCACATAAAGGTGCCACGAATGGGTGGCATAATCTGGTACAGACGGCGGTTCAACAGCATCAATCTTTGCAAATTCACGCTGGTATTTTTCCGCAATTTTCTTACGGTGCGCCTGCATCTCCCCAAGGCGGGAAAGCTGCACCAGGCCCAGCGCAGCCTGAATATCAAACATATTATACTTAAACCCGGGCTCACAGATGTCATACCGCCAGGAACCTCCTTTTGCGTAACGGTTCCACGCATTGCGGCTCATCCCCTGCCCGGCCCAAATCCGGGCGCGGGCAGCAATCTCGTCACTGTCAGTAACCAGCATTCCGCCTTCCCCAGTAGTAAGGTTCTTGGTAGCATAAAAGCTGTACTCTACGGTACCTTTGGGGTGGCAGCCTATCAGTCGGCCCTTATAGCGGCTTTCCAGTGCATGGGCCGCGTCTTCTGAGACAAAAAGGCCATGCTCATCGGCAATGTGATAAATCCGGTCAAGGTCACAGACCTGTCCACTGTAATGGACCGGAACGATTGCCCTAGTCTTTGGTGTGATTTTTTTCTCAATTTCATCAGGATCAATACAGCCTGTTTGATAGTCAATATCGGCAAACACAGGCGTTGCCCCTGTGTGAAGGATGGTGCTTGCCGTAGAGGCAAACGTCATCGGCGTTGTGATAACCTCATCACCAGGGCCAATGCCAGCTGAAAGAAGCGCAACATGAAGTGCAGCAGTGCAGGAATTCATGGCAACAGCATGCTTTGCGCCAACATGCCCGGCAAATTTCTGCTCGAATTCTACAGTGCGCGGGCCTTTGGCAATCCAGAGTGAATGTAATGTATCAGCCACTGCATTGACTTCCCGCTCTGTTATATCCGGAAGATTATATGGGATAAACTTGTCCCGTTTTATAAACTGACTCACGAATCTCTTTTCCTTTCTCAGCAGGGGACCGGCCAGTAAATCATCCTGCCCCCTTTTTCAGGTTTTGGTGCCGCTCGGCAAGCGGCGCAGAAAATATTCCGCCGATTCAACGGATATCATAGCGCCTTTCTTCCCCAAAGTCAACGAAAAGCCCATGGGAATCAGGAACACACCGATTGACTGTGTAATCTCTTCGGGATATAATAAAAAGGTCTAATGCAAATAAGGGACGGTAACAAAAGAATGGAAAAAAGCAACGGTTACTATGTCCATCCGACTGCATGTGTCGACGGCGGAGCAAAGATTGGCAGCGGGACAAAGATCTGGCACTTCTGTCATATCGGCTCCGGTTGTGTAATTGGTGAAAGCTGCACACTCGGGCAAAATGTTTTTGTAGCACCAGGCGTTAAAATTGGAGACTACTGTAAAATTCAGAACAATGTTTCCATCTACGAAGGTGTCGAGCTTGGTGACTATGTTTTCTGCGGCCCCTCCATGGTCTTTACCAATGTGCAGCGCCCACGTTGCAGATACCCCCAGCGCGGCAGCAGATTTTATTCGCGTACACCCGTCGGGGAAGGTGCAAGCATCGGAGCAAATGCAACCATCGTCTGCGGGCACAAGATTGGAAAGAATGCTTTTGTCGCAGCCGGCAGCGTTGTCACAAAAGATGTTCCGGATTATGCCATTGTGATGGGTAATCCCGCACGAATCTGCGGCTGGGCCTGTGAATGCGGCGCAAAACTTGGGGACAGCCTCATTTGCCCCAAATGCGGAAAGCAGTATATTCCATGCGGAAACGGCCTGAAAGAAAAAGTGGAAAAATAACAGATATATTTGGTTTTCCCGTTTTTTAATTGTGCAGCATGGAAAGCAAAGATTAGAGCAGGCTAATTTTAATATTATATGTTAACGGTATATTATGTCCCATTCTGAAAAATCTAAAATGATGGAGGATCAGCTATGCCGGACATCAAATCAGGACTTCTAAAAAAAATTAAAAACAAAACAGCTGTTATTGGGATCGTTGGACTCGGTTATGTGGGGCTTCCGCTCGCCGTTGAATTTGCAAAGGCCGGCTTTCGCACCATTGGTTTCGACGTACAGTCCCAAAAAGTCAATGCTGTAAATGCCGGGAAAAATTACATTGGCGATATTGTCGGCGATACCCTGAAAAAGGTTGTAGAAAGCGGCAAGCTTTCCGCCACATCGGACTACTCGTTCATTCAGGATATTGATGCTGTTGCAATCTGCGTGCCAACGCCGCTTGATAAATATCAGCAGCCTGATATCAGCTATGTAAAGGGTTCCACGGAATCTGTAGCGCAGTATGTTCATCCCGGGATGGTCATTATTCTGGAATCTACCACCTACCCAGGGACTACGGAGGAACTTCTAAAACCGATTCTGGAAAAAAGCGGCCTTAAATGCGGCAGGGACTTTTACCTTGCATTTTCACCGGAACGTGTAGACCCCGGCAATAAGCAGTACAAAACAAAAAATACGCCGAAAGTTGTCGGAGGCATTGGGAAGGATTCCACCGAAGTTGCAGCTACCCTTTACCGCAGTGTCCTTGCAGGCGGTGTCTATGAGGTCTCTTCCCCTGCTGTAGCCGAAATGGAAAAGCTGCTGGAAAACACTTACCGCAATATCAATATCGGCCTTGCAAACGAAATGGCTATCATTTGCCACCGCATGGGCATCAATGTCTGGGAAGTCATCGAAGCGGCGAAGACAAAGCCTTATGGCTTTCAGGCCTTTTATCCCGGACCTGGCCTTGGAGGCCACTGCATCCCACTTGATCCCTTTTACCTTTCATGGAAGGCAAAGGAGTATAACTACCACACCCGTCTGATTGAAACTTCCGGTGAAATCAATACCGGGATGCCGGAATATGTGACTCAGCGTGCTGCAAATGTCCTGAACCGGGATAAAAAATCCATGAATGGGTCTAAAGTCTTGGTGCTCGGCGTTGCCTATAAGGCTGATATTGATGACTACCGGGAAAGCCCTGCCCTGAACGTAATTGACCTTTTAATCAAAGACGGGGCTAATACGGTCTATTATGACCCCTATATCCCAGAATACCGTTACAAAGGCAAGGTGCATACCGGAGCAAAAGAGCTGACGGATGAGATGCTTCGCGAAGCGGACATTACCATTCTCTGCACGGCCCACTCCTGCTTTGACTATCAAAAAATAGCAAAGCTCTCGCAGGAGATTTTTGACACCCGCAACGCATTAAAAGACGTAAAGGACCGCTCCAACATTGAGCTTCTGTAATAGCGGTGTCAGATGCAGTCCCCCGTTTTCTTTAAGAGAGCGGGGGATTTTTTAAGCAGATACCAGTTTCCCGTATGATTACTAAAAAGTTTCTAAATATATAGCTACTACGACATTATAACTAAAAAGGAGCACAGAATTCATTATGAAACTGCGTTTTGGCCTGATTGGTTGCGGACGGATTTCTAAAAATCATATTGCCGCTGCTGTGGCAAACCGGGACATCATGGAACTTGCAGCAGTTTGCGATCCAGTTACAGAGCGCGCTGAGAAAAAAGCAGAAGATTGCCTTGTTGCAACAGGCAAAAGACCTGCCGTTTTTGCAGACTATCATAAAATGCTAAAAGAAGCTGAAGTTGACTGCTGCTCTGTTGCAACGGAAAGCGGTTACCATGCCCATATCGCCCTCGACTGCATCCGTTCCGGAAAACACACGCTCGTTGAAAAGCCAATGGCCCTTTCTACTAAAGACGCGGAAGAGATGATTTCGGAAGCAAAGGCAAAAGGAATCACTCTCGGCGTCTGCCACCAGAACCGTTTCAATGCACCGGTGCAGCAACTTCATATGGCACTGGAAAACGGACGATTCGGAAAGCTCATCAGTGGTTCTGCACGGATCCTCTGGAACCGCACGATGCCCTACTATCAGCAAGCCCCATGGCGTGGAACCTGGGCACAGGACGGTGGTACCCTGATGAACCAGTGTATTCATGGAATTGATCTGCTGCAGTGGTCACTTGGTGGTGAGCCGGACACGGTCATGGCAATGACTGGCAACTATCTTCGCGATATTGAAGCGGAAGATTTCGGAGCAATCCTCATCCGCTTTAAAAATGGTGCTGTTGGGACTGTGGAAGGCACAGCCTGCATTTACCCGAAAAACCTTGAGGAAACACTCTCTGTGTCCGGAGCAACCGGAACTGCCGTTATTGGCGGGTTGGCGGTCAACCATGTGGAAACCTGGGACTTTGCCTCTCCCGCCCCGCAGGACACAGAAGTTGCAAAGCTTGCAGGGACTGACCCAAAGGATGTTTACGGCAGCGGGCACAATGCCCTGTACCACAATTTTATCACGGCTGTTAACACACACACCGAGCCGCTTGTAAGCGGAACGGAAGGCATTAAGGGCCTCAAAATTGTTCTTGCAGCATATAAATCCCAAAAGACCGGCTTGCCTGCCAAATACGATGGTTTGGAATTTTCCACCACGGAAATGACGCAGAACGACGTGAAAGTGAAATAACATGAAGATTTTGACAGTTGTCGGTGCACGTCCCCAGTTTATCAAGGCCGCTGTTGTTTCACGTGCGCTTGACGGCCTCTGTGACGAGGTTATTGTCCACACAGGCCAGCATTATGACCAAAACATGTCAGCTGTATTTTTTGAAGAACTGAACATCCCCAAACCGGCCTATCAACTCGGTGTAGGCTCCGGTACACATGGATGGCAGACCGGTGAGATGCTGATTAAAATTGAGCAGGTGATTTTTAAAGAAAAACCGGATGTGTTGATGGTCTACGGCGATACAAACTCTACGCTTGCCGGAGCCCTTGCAGCTTCCAAACTGCACATTCCGGTCGCACATGTGGAAGCCGGCCTCCGCTCCTATAACATGCGGATGCCGGAAGAACAGAACCGTGTCCTGACTGACCATATCTCAACGTGGCTGTTCTGCCCGACAAAAACCGCAGCAGAAAATCTTGCAAAGGAAGCAGTTACGAAAGGCGTCACAGTTACAGGGGACGTGATGCTTGACGCTGTGCTGCACTTTCTGAAGCTTGCAAAATCAAATCCGAAAAAAGCAGCTATTTACGGATATCTCGGCATCTGCCCAAAACATTACCGGCTGGCAACTTTACACCGTGCCGAAACGACAGAAGGCGGCCTTCCCGTAATAGAACAGATTTTTGATGCCTTTGAAAAACTTCCGGGACCCGTTGTGCTTCCAATTCATCCACGCACACGCCCCTTGGCACAGCAAGCCCTTGCCGAACGCGGTTATCGGAATATCAGACTGATTGAACCGGTTGGCTACCTTGAAATGCTCCTATTGACAAATGGTGCCCTTCAAGTTCTCACTGACTCCGGCGGACTTCAAAAAGAAGCATGGATTATGGGGATTCCCTGCATTACACTGCGCAGTGAAACGGAGTGGGTTGAGACACTTGCAGGCGGCTGGAACATCCTTTCTTCCCTGAAAACAGAAGACATCTACCGTAAGGCAATGGAGACCACTCCTAATCCTGCTGCACGCTCCCGCAGGCCGTTTGGGGATGGACATGCTTCTGAGCGGATTGCAGCACTGCTTACCCGGAACGAGGCGCAAAAAAATGAACATCATTTATATTAACCACTATGCAGGCTCTGCACAGCATGGCATGGAATTCCGCCCATATGAGATGGCAAAGCACTGGGTGAAAAAAGGCAACCGGGTTACGATAGTTGCTAGTTCCTTTTCCCACCTTCGCACAAAGAATCCAGATTTGGCGGGAAAAAAATTCAGTGAACAGGATATTGATGGTATTCGCTATTTTTGGATTGCTGGAAATAAATATCATGGTAACAACGTGGGACGCATCCGGAATATGCTTTCTTTTCTGCACGGATTGCGGAAATATGCCCCGCAGATTGCCGCAAAGGGAAAACCGGACGCCGTGATTGCCTCTTCCACCTACCCGCTGGATATCTACCCCGCACGGAGACTGGCAGAAAAATACGGTGCCATGCTGATTTATGAAGTGCATGATCTTTGGCCACTCAGCCCGATTGAACTTGGCGGCATGAGCCCAAAGCATCCTTATATCCGTGTGATGCAGAAAGCAGAAAATGACTGCTACCGGTACAGCGACTATGTTGTTTCCCTCCTGCCGTTCGCAAAAGAGCACATGATTAAGCACGGCATGAAACCTGAAAAGTTTATTTATATTCCAAATGGAATTGACAAGACTGAATGGGAAAAGCCATTCCATAATCCACCCGTCTATTTCGATAAATTGATGCAATATCATAATGAAGGATATTTTCTCATTGGCTATACTGGGGCACATGGCATTGCCAATGCACTGGATAGCTACGTGGAAGCCGGGGAAAAACTGCGCGGGAATAAGATCAAGCTTATTTCCGTCGGCCCGGGGCCGGAGCGTGAACGGCTGATTCAAAAAGCACACAGCAGGAAGCTTGATGGTATCGTCGAATTTCTCTCCCCTGTCAGGCGCGGCCAGGTGCCAGAACTCTTGAGTCAATTTGATGCCCTGTATATCGGCCTGCAACGCCAGCCTCTGTTCCAGTTCGGAGTCAGCCCAAACAAACTGATGGACTACATGATGGCTGGGAAACCGGTTATTTTTGCAATCGACGCGCCGAACGATCTGGTAGCTGAAGCCCAGTGCGGTATTTCCATTACGCCGGAGGACAGCGGTGCAATCGCCAGTGCGGCCGAAGCACTTGCTCAGATGTCACCGGAGGAACGGAAGGCAATGGGAGCCCGTGGAAAAGCATATATTCTTTTGCACAATGAGTATTGCGTTTTGGCGGATAAATTTTTGGAGGTGTTCCGGATGCCGCACGGAAAACAATGACAGAAACAGAGTTACAGCGGAACGCAGTGCAGTACCTAAATCGCTCTCCCCTGCTGCATACCGATATGCTTGTAAATCTTTCCCGCGGAACCGGTAGAATCTTGCAGGAAAATGGGGAAGGTGTCCTGCTCAGTGCACCAGGAACGCTGATGCTAAGTGCCGATTCTCAGAAATCTGCAAAGCAACTGCTTAGGTGCCTTGCAAATGTTCCGGCGCAGCTTGAAGTTCACAGAGACTGTTGCAGGGACGCAGCGGAAAGCCTTGGCTTGTCGGTTTTTGTCGCATGCCGTCAGGCCGCATGGCTACAGGAGGGTTTTCTTCCACCTGCAACCTCTCCGGCTGAAATCCGGCAGCTTGATGAAAGTTGGCTGCCTTTTGTCATGCAGCACTATAAAACGATTGACAATGCGGATTACATACAGGAGCGTCTCAGAACCGGTGATTTCTTTGGCAGTTTTGTTAAGGGTAAGCCAGCCGGTTTTATCGGGACACATAGTGAAGGATCCATGGGCCTCCTGGTTGTTCTACCGGAATATCGTCGAATGGGAATAGCCAGTGCCTTGGAAACGTTTCTTGCTAATCGGCTAATTGCAAAGGGAATCACGCCGTTCGCGCAAATCGTACAGAGTAATGTTTCTTCTTTTTCGCTTCACCGGAAACTTGGCTTTAAAATCGCAGAAGAAAAAATTTACTGGCTTCACAGCAAAGGGAATGCCCCAATTTCATAAAACAGACAGTCCGCACCGGTCTTTCTGCTAGAAAAAAGCGGTTAGTATACTTTTTCACATATCGACATTAACGCTACTCCTTACTGCTTCTATTTTAGGGGGTTACCCCGACTATTGATACAGGGCAATATTTATACGACTCATTAAAATAGCCAAAAAGAAGAGGAACCGTCTAAAACGGTTCCTCTTCTTTTTGGCTCCCCGTGTTGGGCTCGAACCAACGACCCTGCGGTTAACAGCCGCAT
>ENA-UOOE01001081-UOOE01001081.1-fermentation-metagenome-genome-assembly--contig:-NODE-1081-length-24074-cov-3.952871_pt1 | contig 24074 bp, 20 predicted proteins | sample MGYA00245776_ERZ724021 | MGnify/ENA primary metagenome ERZ724021 (study PRJEB28704, sample SAMN03018321) | fermentation metagenome | biome: anthropogenic terrestrial biome; feature: soil; material... | reverse complement strand
AGATTTAAAATAATCAGTGTATATTATAAATAAAGCGAAAAGTTGGAAAGTACAGATATCATTACTGGATCCAGGATTCTTTTTGTGTAGTGCAACCAGCTCTAAGCAGCCGAATCTGGGTGGAGCGAAAGGAAGAGGTGCGCCCTGGCTATGGCAGACCTGCCAGGGCATAACAACAGTTAGTTATTGGTAAAGGAGGCCTGTAACTGGCTGCTGTAGCTCTTCAATAAAAGTTAATATTACGTATTAATAAACCTTTCCGTTATTGTAATATGCAAGTCGGGTATAGTCTAAATCCTTTTCGAGCGGTTTTTCTGCGAATAAATCAAGCTGCTTCAGGTCATGAGCTGGCATATACCACTACCAGTGTCTGAGAAGCAGGGGTCGCATGGCTTGATAATACTAATAAGACAAAAAGACATAAATATTCATAATACTATAGCTAATATGACGAAGGGCCTCTTGACTTAATCATCAGGGAGAAGTCAAGCCTCTCCCAGCCCTTCGCCCTCCTTCACGTGACATGGGATGGGGGCTTTCCTTCTCGGCCATTATCCCATTGGCACCTTGGACTGTCTAGGAGAGGCAAAAATGAGGGTAAGGAATTGGTATAAGAGCGACGGATGGGGCGCGTTCAGAGAATTTTGCATTGAGAACAGGTACGACCTGATCTCAGCAAAGCAGATCGATGAGCCTGAGCCAGTCAAAGGAGCACTTTACGATTATCGTTTCTGGCCCATATCAACAGCAGGTGTCTTTATTCTCTTGGCATATACGGTAATTCATCCTGCATTCTACCCTTGGGACGAGCTGGAGAGTCTGCATTATATGGGCCCATCTACAATGTGGCCCTCAAGCTATCTATGGCCGGACCGAGCCAAATCCGGATTAATAGAGCAGAATTAATGTGATACAAGGCTCCTCGCTGTTTGCTATGGGTGAACTTGAATCGGAAATTCTCTGTATCTTTTCGCCTCTGTGGTGAACCGCTATGCTCTGACCCAACCACAGAGACACAGAGGAACAGAGGCCATATTCTCTGCCTGGACTCACCCACATAATTCAGCGAAGAGCCTGATACAACACTAACCTCTTTATTATAGCTTAAGAGGCTCAACCGCCATAACCCATCTCACCCTCCAGGCTAAAGGCAGGACCGGAGTTCCCGGCCCCGCACCGATGTCCAGCACCGCCCAGGCGGGTCGATATCCAGAGCTGCGGCCCTTCTATCGCCGTCCCACCTTAGAGCCTCAGACCTATCTGTACCGCTCCGCTGCTTCTTCCATCTCGCAGCCGTTCTCCAAACTCCCTTGGCCAGGAGGCGAAGAGGGTGAGCTTCCAGATCTAGTTCCGACCGGTCATCGAATGCATCAATTGGCCCTCGACTTTTTCCGCTTTGAATCGGCTGCAGATTGCTCGCATATCTGCAGTATACTTTCCCTATGTATCTTATTGAGATTACGTCCCTGCGGACTGGCTAGGATCCAGGAAGCTGAAAAGGCGCCGCCCTGCCAGCACTGGATCTGGGAGAGGCCATTTTCTTCTATCATTCTTTGTCCCCTCCGCATCCCGGACAGAGTTATATAAATACCTGATTCGTACAAGAATTGAATATCTATAGGATCCAGGTAGGAGGGCGAAGAGAATATGGTAGGTCATAGATTGCTCATTTTTTTGCTGTTTATTGCTGCACTTTTTCCGGCGGCAGCAGGTGAAGACACAAGTCCACCGGAAGTGTCATCTCCGGGAGGCTGGATGGAAGACATAAATCCCGCAGACTATGCGCTGCTGGCAGCGGACTTAAAAGATCCCTTCAAGTTTGAAGGAGAGATCAACGCCCAGGCCAGCAGCACTGGCTTTGCGATCACCACCAGCAAAGGGCTGGAGAGACAGAACGTCTCCTTTCTGGAGCTGACGCAAGAGGTTAGCATCGAGGGCATGCCAGAGGATTGCAGGGGCTTTCTGTCGCTTTACGTTGCGGTCTTTGATAGTTCCGAGAAGGCTGAAGCATTCTGCCAGGAAAATTTCCAGGACTTCGGCTTCACTGAGGACTTCTCCGGCTACACTCCCGGCTACAACGGCCTGGGAGATCCGCGGTTAGAAGGCAAAGGAGCATCGAGCACAGGAGGCCATATCGTCCAGTTCGAGAACATGGTGGCCAGGATCTATGAGCTGGGTTGTATTAACGAGATTCCGAAAGGAAGCGTGGCCGCCTTCGCCAGGCTGTGGCTGGACAAAGTCAGCAAGATCAAATCTCCTGAGAAACCAGATCTGCACCTGGACCCAGATCATATCTACCTTTCATATCATAAGGATAACAATCTCCTGCAAACGGAAATCTCTGCAGACAGCCAGGCAGTGGCAGTAGAAGTCAAGAACATGGGGACAGTTGAGGCCAAAGATGTGCGTGTTCAGCTATACCTGAAAAAGGGCGAAGATCTACAGCCCATAGGCCAGCCGGCTTATGTGGGAGACATCCCCGCCGGGTCCACCAAGTCAGGGACCGCATTCTGGGACCTGGAAGGAAAAAACGCTGAAGGAGCTGTTCTGCAGGCCCAGGCCTTCATGCTGAACGAAAAAGATGCTAATGAAGAGGACAACAACGCCTCGATTGCAGTCAACATCTACTATGCCTATAACGGCAACAGAGCTTACAGCTGGATCGATGATACCTATAGGTTCGACAATTACGGCTTCGAGGGCAGGGAGACTGAAGAGATGGTGGAAGGGCTCTTGGCCACAATAGTTGGGAACATTCAGGCAGATGGGAATTTCCTTTCGGCCATGCAGAGGCTGCTATTTCCCTCGACCTACATGAGGTTCTGGAACTATTCAATAGAGAGCATGGAGGTGGGAGCTGGAGGGCACTGCTACGGGATGTCCGCCACCTCGGCCCTGTATTTCACAAACCCGGGATCCAGCCCCCTATCAAAGCCCACATCGCAGATGAGCCTGGAAGAGGCATCCACCAACATTGCCATCTATCACCGGGCGCAGATGCTGCCCCTGTGGACGGCTATGATCAGCGACTTCCGGTTCTTCCAGAGGGATCAGTCGCCGGCCAAGTGTCATCAGGCGGTGAAAGACGCCCTCAAGGACTCGCGTGAGCCAGTGATAATCGAGTTCTTCGGCCGGATAGGCAACAAAACTGCCGGTCACGCCGTCCTGGCCTACAAGCTGATCGAGGTACAGGGGCGCGAGCCGGTGATCTACGTCTATGATCCCAACTTCCCGGTGTCCAAGGCCAAGCCGCCCCGGTCCATGCCGCAAATAACCCTGGAAATCTCCAATAACAACTGGAAAAATCCAGCTTACATGGGCTACATGTGGGCTTATGCCAGCGCCATCTCCGCCCATCCGGTCTTCAGGCAGATTCCGCTGGAGGATGTGAATGCTCTGGTTCCTTCCCTTAAGAAGAGCCTTTACGAAATGGCAGAGGGTTTGAAGATGGCAAACGCCATCATGGCGGTGCTGAGATGTCCTGCGGACGCGGTCTTCACGGATGTTCAGGGCAGGCAAACGGGCATTGTTGACGGCCAGGTCGTAAACGAGATTCCCGGTGCAGAGGTGCTGGCCGATGGCGAGGTGGAGATCTACATGCTCCCGGCAGAGGGCAGTTATTCTCTCTTTATCGACGCTACCGATCAGGGCATGGTGGATCTGGATGTGATCAGGACCGAGGATGAATCAGCGGGCATCACCTCCTTCCAGGACATGGCTGTTCAGACCGGAGCGCAGATGACCGGCACAATTCAGGCCGGAGGAGAGATCTCAAACCTGCAGTCCGGCTCGGAATCGATACCGCCAAGCCTGGACACAACTGTTGACCTGAGCGGCTTTGCTGGCGAGGCCTCAGATAAGGATCCGGCCGAGGGCTCCACCTCAGACAGTGAGGTCGAGGCCCAGGAAGAGCTGATAATGGAGATAAATACCCTGGGAGGAGTCGGCAACGCTCCCACCAGTCCGGTGCAGTTCACCCTGGACCGTCCCTACACGATCACCAGGATTCGCACCTATCACTGGAACTACGGCTCCGGCCAGACTCCGGGAACAATAGCCATTCAGGATGCTTCCGGCAATCAATACGGGCCGTGGGCGGCCACCGGAGAGCCGGGAATGGGAGGAGTTCCGGATGCCTATTGGGTGGTAGAGCCCGGAGCGGTACTGCCGTCCGGCGCCTATACTCTGGTTGACTCCGATCCCGATACCTGGTCGCAGAACAGCGAGACGGGCGGCAGGGGAGTCGCTCATATATGGGGGATCCCCAGCCAGAGCGAGGTTGAGACCGTCCAGTCCTGCGACTGGAGCGGCAGCTGGAACACAGACTGGGGGACGATGCAGCTTCAGCAGTCCGGCGATCAGGTAACCGGGAACTACACCCACGATCAGGGGCGAATAGACGGGAAGGCATTCGGAAGCCAGATGGTTGGCACCTGGTCCGAGGCTCCCTCATACAGCCCGCCGGATGATGGCGGAGATCTGGAAATCGTGATGTCAGAGGACTGTCAATCCTTCTCCGGCAGCTGGAGGTACGGATCGGAGGGCGGCTGGTCCGGAGGCTGGACCGGGTCGCGCCAGTAAATCTCAGGGCCTGGTGTTTCAGAAGCCGGGCCCATAATTTTTAGACTCCAATGATCGCCAGACGGCGGCTGACGGAGGCTGGCTGGCCCTGGTGACGCCGGGAATCCTGGCAGGACCATTTGCGGTCTTCACAGGCTACCAGGTGATCCTGCATGAAATGGAGCCATTTATGCAACAAGCTTTTAGAATATGGCTATGCCCCTGCTATCTGCTGCTCCGATCCGGATGATGAAAGCAGTCCCATGTTTTCGAGCCCCTTCCTGATGACCTGCACGCCTTCCTCGCAGTCATTTACAGTTTTGCCTCCTGTGACCACCAGCTTGCCGGAGCTGAATACGAGCACTACGACCTTGGGCTTCTTTACTCTGCAGACCACACCAGGAAACTGCTCCGGCTCATATTCGACGTTCTCCATGCCCATGCCCAGCACGACGGCGTTCAGATTCAAGTCGACCTTAAAATCTGCTGTGGCCACAATGTTCTGAACTATTATCTCGGGCTCTGAATAGATGTTCTCGATGCCTATGGACTTGAGCTTCTCGGCCAGTGTGATGATGACCCTGCGAATATCCTCAATGTTCTTGGCTCCGGTGCATACTATCTTGCCAGAGGTAAATATGAGAAAAGCAGCTTTAGGGGCCTTGACTCTGTAGACGAGGCCAGGAAACTTCTCTTTTTTGTATTCGGCACCCTCAAGCTCGGCCTCAATCTTATACAGATCAAATTCATCTGCCAGCTTGGTGGATGCCACCACGTTCTCTACATTTATTGTGGACCCCATACATAGACAATCTCTTGCTTCTCTTAAATGTGGGTGTTGGTCTGAGGCGCTCAATCTCAAAATTAAAAACTGGTTAAAGTAGCCCCATGTTCTCAAGCTCCATCCTGACGATCCGCACGCCTTCCTCGCAGTCATTTACAGTTTTGCCTCCTGTGATAACCAGCTTGCCGGAGCTGAATATGAGCACTACTATCTTGGGAACTTTGATCCTGTAAACAAGCCCAGGAAAAACCTCCGGCTCATACTCGACGTTCTCCATGCCCAGGCCAAGAGTGATGGCATTCAGGTTCAATTTTGTCCCCAAATCTGCTGAGGCTACCATGTTCTGAACATTTATCATCGGCTCGGAATAAATATTCTCGATGCCAATGGACTTGAGCATCTCAGCCATATTGGTTATGACCAGGTGGACGTCCTCAGCGTTCTTGGCTCCAGTGCATACCACCTTGCCGGAAGTGAATATGAGAAATGCGGCTTTGGGGTTTTTTGTCCTGTAGACAAGGCCAGGAAACTTCTCCTTGTTGTACTCGGCATCCTCAAGCTCGGCCTCGATCTTATGCAAATCGAATTCATCTGCCAGCTTGGTGGATGCCACCACGTTCTCTACATTTATTGTGGACCCCATGGACAAACAATTTCAAGTTCATCTTAAATCTTCGTGTTGGTCCTAAGTCGCATAAATCATATTGCGATGTTTCTGCTCTCTGGAAACAGACCTGCTTGGAATCCATCATCAAGAGATAAGAAACCGTAAGACCAAAGCAATTATTATCCCGCATAAGAAAGACCCCATTGGGGGACCAGATTGAAGATAACAGATCACATTCACGCCTTAAAAATCCCATTTCAGATAACGGATCCTTCCGGCCAGAAGCTTCCCAGGTTTGTCTATTGCTATCTCATATATGGCAAAAAGATAGCTCTTATCGACTCCGCTGTGGCTTCATCCGAGAATATAATTCTGGATTATCTGAATGAGACCGGCCACGGCACGGAGGAGATCTCAACGGTCATTCTCACCCATTCTCATCCCGATCACATCGGGGCAGCCAGGAGGATCAAGAGCCTGTCCGGCTGCCAGGTTGCCGCTCACTCTCTGGAGAAGGCCTGGATAGAAGATGTCGAGCTACAGGGCAAAGAGCGCCCCGTTCCCGGCTTCAAATCACTGGTGGAGGGATCAGTGCATGTGGACCATACGTTATTGGACGGCGACCTCGTCGATCTGGGCGGCCTTACCCTGCAGGTGATCCACACTCCCGGCCACTCCCCGGGCTCCGTATCCCTCTGGTGTGCGGAGGAAAGAGCCCTCTTCTCAGCGGACGCCATTCCCATTCCTGGGGACATGCCCATCTATCAGGACATCCTGGCATCGGTCCAATCCATCCAGAGGCTGAAGAGGATTGAGGGAATCGGGTACCTCCTGTCGGCCTGGGACGAACCACGTGCAGGTGAGGAGGCCTATCGGGTCATGGACCGGGGCCTGGAATATCTGCAGCAGATCCACAAGGCCGTTCTGAGAGCTGCAAATGGAATGGGCTCACCCGCAGAGATCGATCCCATGGAGCTGTGTCGGCAAGTGGTGGCGGAGATGGGGCTTCCTTTACACATGACCAATCCCCTGGTGGCAAGGTCCTTTATGTCCAGCCTTGCCACACGCCTGACCTCATGACGACGAAGGCAAAGGCTGATCAGTGAAAGCTGAAGAATGATATGATATGAATTCCTCTTATGAAGATGAGGAGAAGATCGTCTGGCTCAGGGATCGAGAGTATCTGGCCATGCTGAAATACGTCCGGGAGGGGCTGCTGCTCTGCAGCATCAGAACCGGTCCGGTCAGGGCTCCCCCGGGAGAGGTTCTCATCGGATATGCCGTTTTGAAAAAGAGAGCTGCGAAAGACTCAGAAGGAGGCTTTTGCAGGAGGATATTCACTCTCCATCCATCAGAGCTCTATGAAAGAGCAGAAAACCTCAAACAATCCGTGCCGCCAAACTCTGTCGACCCCCTCTCAGTTAGGCCAGGAAAGCTGGGAAGAAGGCTTTCGAAAGAGGATCAGGAAAAAGGCACTTTTCCGCAATGAAAATAATTGCATGTATTGATTTCAGCGCATACCCAGTCTCTCTTTTATAGCTCTAACGTCCGATTGCACTTGTTGGAACTGCATGGCAAATCCTGGCTGGAGGTCCTCTCTCAAGCCTTTGACCTCTTCCAGGATCTGTGGCGTGGCATTGGTATTATCTTGGATCTTAAGCAGGATAGGGATTGCCTTGTTCAGCTGCAAGGCCGTGCAGATTTGAGCATACTCACCAGCCCTCATTACATCACCTTCATGGACTTTTGGGCCGGTGATGATAACCTTGAGTTTCATTCATGGCGATAATGGTCTCGCTGATGAGAAATAGTTTTGGGTAGGAAGCTGTATCGAACTCTGCTGCAGGATAGAAGACTGGAGTGGAGCATGGACATATCCAAGGTCCTCAGGAAACATGAATTTTTCAGGATAGACATATTAACCACGCCGCTCTATCGCTCTTTAATGGCGGACGAATCCAGGGGCATAAAGGTTGAGCGAAAGCACGGCGAGCGGTTCAGGAGGGCTCTGGTGGATTTGAAGGCATTTGACCCTGGCCGAAAGATTTGCTCGGATGGATCCCATATCTATCTGCCTGTGCGGCAGTTGTCCGAGCAGGCTGCAGAAAAGCTGCGAATTATAGGGGATTTTGCTGTTGTGAATTTCGGCTTTCAGCCCGAGGAGATGATCCTGACCCCAGAGGACATTCTGGGCTTTAGACCAAGCTTTGAGATCGTGGGCGATATCGCCATGATAGAGGACCTGGAGGAGGGAGAGGCAGAGAGGGTTGCCTCAGCCCTTATGTCCTCCAGCAAGAGCATCAAGACGGTGATAGCCCCCATCTCTGATGTGGAAGGAGAGTACCGCACCCGTCGCTATCGGCACGTAGCAGGGGAGGAGAGGACCACCACCACCCATAAGGAGCACGGGCTGCGCTATCGTATAGACCTGGAGGGAGCCTATTTCACTCCCCGCCTGGGAACGGAGAGGCTGAGGATAGCGAGCCTGGTCGGGCCCACTGACGTCGTCCTGGACATGTTCGCCGGGGTGGGGCCGTTCTCCATTCTCATGGCCAAGAGATGCAGGTGGGTGGTGGCCATGGACAAGAATCCGGTAGCTGTTCAATATCTGCGAGAGAACGCCCGGTTGAATAAGGTGGAGAACATCGATATCCTGGAGGGAGATGCAAATGAGATCGCACTGCGATACCAGAATGCAGCGGATCATGTTATCATGAACCTCCCCCATAGTGCATCCCTCTTCCTGCCTGCTGCCATCGGGGCGGCAAAGCCGGGAGGGATCGTCCACTACTACTGCATTGCTCCTGAGGACGACCTCTACCGGGACGAATTGCTGATAAGGGAGGCAGCGGAGAAGATGAGCGCGGGGATAGAGGTGCTCTGCGAGAGCATTGTGAGAAGCTATGCCCCTCACAGGCTCAATGTGGTAATAGACTTCAGGGTCAAGAAGCTTTAGTGAAGCTCTGTTTGGTTCCCTGCTCATAATCTTTAAAGTGCTTGCTGAAAGCGTCTACTGGTCGTTTAAATATCATCAATCTCATCAAACAGGTAGTCCTCCCACTTCCTCTTCCCCACCAGCACCTCGAACTCCGGCGGGGTGAGGATGGGAATACGATACTTGGCGGCATCATCCAATGCCACTCTGGGGCAGGCGGTAGAGACTGCCGCTCGGGCCCCCAAATTGAGCAGCCGGTCCGGCTCGATGTTGTCCAGATAGACCAGGAACATCTCCCGACCTCGGGCCTCGCCCAGGGCCATCATCCTTCTTGCCAGCTCCATCCTCTTCTGGCCGGACTTTTTGGAGACGAGAACGGCAAAGCTCTTGACATCGGCAGCTCTGGTGATGGCTGCAAAGCGCCTGCGCAGCATGGGATCCGGATCGATCTCTAAAATCTCGCATGTTACCGGATCTGCTGCCAGCACCCTCTTTCCTGTGGCCAGGGCGATCCCCAGGGGATGAAACTGTCCCGTGCCGATGAAGAGATACTCGTCCACATCAAGCGCCTTGGCAGAGGCATAGCAGCATCCCAGGACCTGTCCAGGATACTTGATCCTTCCTGATGCCGGACCCAAAAGGCCCTCGATTCCGTGCTCGGCCAGGACCTCCAGCGCTCCATCGAGCTTATGGACATGCTGAACAGTAGTGCTGACCCCCACCCTCTTTGATTTAAGCTCTCCGATCGCCTTTTCCACCACACCTCTGAGGTCCTCATTCATCCTGGCTTCCAGGAAGATTACCTTCTCCAGCTCCTCTCCAATGCCAGCATGGCCCAGATGGAGCATCAGATCCACCTCTCCCAAAAGCCTCGTGTCCACATCGCAGGCCCCAAAGCAGGGGTCCCCGGAGATGATCACCTCTGCCCCGGTCTCCTCTGCGATCCGGGCCGCTACTATTGGCGTAGCCCTCTTCAGCCCCTCGGGAGCCTGCAGGCCTACTCGCGCCGCTCCACTCTTCTTGATCAACTGCACGGCTAGATCGAGGTCAAGCTCATAGCCGAAATCGACAAATTCAGAACCAGTGGTCAAGAGTGCTCTGTCCACTCCTGTAGACCTCCTCTAGCCTTTTGGCGGTCTTCTCCACCCTATCGGGATCAAAGTCCCTCTCCTCCACCAAAAAGGAGATGATCTCTTCTGACACGGGCTTTTTCAGGGCGATCTTATAGTCATCAGTGACCGGAGGATGGAGGAAGAACTCTCTGATCTTCTCGAAGTCCTCGATCTTATCATCTCTGTCCGCCAGGATGCTCTCCAGATCTCCCTTCTCCCGGATGAGCTTCAGAGCGGTCTTGGGACCCACTCTCTCCAGGCCGGAATTGAAATCGGTGCCGCACATGATGCCGATCTCCACCAGTTGCTTGTGGGTGATACCAAGGTTCGACAGTCCCTCTTCCAGGTTGATCACCTCCGGCTCCACATCCACATAAATGTTCTTTCGAGGCAGCTTTCTCTTGCCGGTAATGGCCAGATTGCGCACCACCAGGGGCGCTCCAAAGAGGAGGGAGTCGTAATCCTGGCTGCCGGCATAGTCCACATCGCCTCGAGCGGCCATATAAGCCGCCTGGGCCTCGCCCTCTGATGGGGCCTGGATTACCGGCAGCCCCATGGCCAGGATGAGCCTTCTCCCGTCCTCGATAATCTCGGAGTTGATCCGTGAAGCCGCCTGAGCATATTTGAATCCGTCTTCACCGGCTGCTCGAGCCTCCTCCCAGGCCCACGCCGCTTTATCCCTTATCTCCGACCTCTCGGCCAGGGTGACAGCCTTGAAGGTTGGGGCCTCGCCATCGAAGACAAAGGCCACCTTCACCCCTGCCTCAATCAGGTTTGTGGTGCGATACAATAGGCCAGAGAGATGAGAGGTCACCCTTCCCTGGCGGTCCATGAGAGGGGTACCATCCCTCTGCCGGATGATGGATAAAAACTGATAGAGGGTGTTGAAGGCATCTATCGCCACCCATCTGCCGGACAGATCCTTAATCTCTATCTGCTTTCTCTTTAGCAGCTCCCCTAAATCAACGCCCATGATTGTCACATACAACTGCTCTATGATAAATCCTCTATCCTATGCTCCGATTTCCAGGCTCCAATTGCAGATGCATGCTACCTTTAAATATCAGTTTTGTGCAGATATTGTTTGGAGTGCTATTCATGATTGAGATTACAAAAGAAGCGGCTGATATGCTCAAAAGCAAGGTGGTGGAGGATAAGGTCATAAGGATGTTCCTGGCGGCAGTCGATCCATCTGGCGCGAACTATGGCATGACTTTAGGCGACGCGGAGAAGGACGATGTCATATTTGAGAGCAGGGGAATTAAAATCCACATGGAGCCCAAGGATGCAGAGCTTTTAGCAGAGACCATCATCGATTATGTTGATGATGATCGTGGAACTGGATTTATTATTCGCGGCCCAGAGGACGAACTTTCCGGTTGCAGCTCCTGTGGCAATGCCGACACATGCGATCATGATCATGACAGCTGTGACCACGACCATGGAGGATGCGACCACGGCCATGGCGGAGGCTGCGGCTGCAGCTAAACTAATTTTTTTGCCAGTTGGTTTCGATTTTTAAACTGCAATTTTAGACAAGATACCTACACCACCTCTGTGAAATTCGTGGAATTCTGGGTGCAATTTATGCATGTTTCGTTTTTCCTGATGCTGAAGCTGATAATCGATGCACCTTTTCCACTGGATGCTTCGTCGCAGTTCGGGCAATCAGCAATGGCCCCCTTTTCATCGGGACTTACATCTTCCGCGCCTTTACGTGCCTCTTCAATCTCTGGAATAGAGCTGGCCGAATTCTTCGCTGCAGTCATATCAACCAGCTGAAATGTGGTCAAGAATCTAGCGCCCTGGGACTCGGCATAATTAAGGAAATTCCTATAAGCATCAAGGAATTCTCCATTTCCTGAGACCAGATTGCTGAAGATGACGACTGTGGGCGCTCCTGCCTTGGCATTCTCGTCGAACTGGGACTGCAATAGGTCCTGCCATTGCGAGCCGCTGAGGCCCATATCATCCCTAATGTATTTGTCGTAGAGAACCGCTTTCTCTCCATTCACATCTGTCGTGCTGATTGGAACCGCATATATGTTGAAGCCTTCAATAAGATATGGCCAGGAATCATTCTCATGACCAGGCATGTAGATCAAGCCCTGCTGGAATCCGGCGTTGTAGATAATGCTTAAGTTCTCCAGGGCTCGCAGCGTATCCTCATTTTGCTCGAAGCCCTGCGGTCGGAAGCCCTTGATATCAACATGCTTGCCTCCGCATATGTAGCAGCTATACAGGCGCTTGTTCGCGTCCTTAATGATTTCTTCTTGTTCAGCAGCCGAGAGCGAGGGCAGATTCTCTCCAGTGTTATTTCCATAGAGAGCGAGCTCGTGGTTGGTCATAGCTCCCAGAGATGTGATCCTCAAACGATAGACTGTGGCCATCTCCCCGCTTACAAAGATGGTGACATTTCGATTATAGGGATCTATCTCATTGATCTGATTTATCAGAGAACCTCCCGCGGCTTTGACCTCTTCTGAGGAGGGATTTGATGGGATATCCGCATCTACTATGATGCTCACTACAGGACTCTCTTGGCACAGGCTTGGGGATGTTATGCCTGACAATGCTATGGCAAATAGGAATACCATAATTGCAGCTTTGTTTATCTTTTTCATTGCTTCGCCTCACTTTTATATAAATTAGTTCACAACAATATTTGATTCTCTGGAATTTGATGTAGCTATAATTGATCTTTCATACTAATATTTGTTTTGGTCAACCACATTTTTAAATTAACATTATGATATTTATATCTTCTATTATGATATGATATGGTTTTTGCTATCTGTATACGCTATCGGATTAAATAGTGTGGTAATCTATAAATACCATAGTTACCTATTTTATTTAAGGTGATAACTTCATGATCAAATCTAATTGGAAGTGGGCCTTTTTGCTGTTAATAGGCCTGGCAAGTATAATTTCGAATGCAGCAGCTCAGGATGCAGCAGCTCAGACTGTAGCACCTCCGAGTGCAGGCTGTACGCCCGTTCTGCAGCAACCAGTGGCTCCAGGTGATATAATCGACCTCAAAGGTCCCGATGTGCCGGCTAGCCAGCAAGCATTGGGCATCAATTGGGACTATTCGTGGACTGTGAGAAAAGATGATGCGGGAGGAGAGATAGTCGCCACATTTGATACCCAAATCATCTCTTTTGCTGTTCCAACTACGGATTATGCGGAAAATTACTACTTCGAAATGCTGGTTACAGCTCGTGAGGCTTCGCTTTGTATCAACCAGGCCTGCATGACCTTTCCAATTGTGACGCCAGGTCAGTGCTCAATATCCACAGATGCAGATGATCAGATTTGCATCACCGATTCAGACGAGTACGAGTATAGCACAGCAGATACTCCTAGCCAGGTCAATCAGCGCTGGTGGGTGTTCAAGCAAGGAGAAGTTCCTGCAAATCTGGAATACAACGGCAACGCCAATTCCAGGGTCGGAGATGGATCCAGTATAAACATCGCATGGGATGGAATAGCTGAGGAATCCGGCACATATGTGATATTGACAGGGTACTTCGGCAAGAAATCGCCCTTTGTCCTTCAGGGATCTTGCCAGAAGCAAGTTGTGATTGTGGATGTGCCGCTCAATACGATAACTGTAACGTGATGCGAATCTTGGGCACCAGGTCAATGCCTGGTGGCTCCTTTTTATTAATATCGGATTGGCCTGGCAATTGGTTAACGATGTGCAACGAGCATGATAGAATGTTAAATATAAGCGTTAATTATAAAAAAGCAGTCATCCGACCATGATACCCATCCTCAGCAATTCCAAAGAGACGATCTGCCTTTCGGCCATTTTATGTCTATTTTTCCCATTTATCCTGAGCTCTGCTGCAGGATCAGATTGGCCTGACTGCAATTTTCACTGTCGAGCCAAGGATGTAACGATAACCGATCTCTGGCTGGGGGATGCTCAGGGAAATTTGCTATCTGCTTGCGCTCAGAATAGCTCAGCAGATGCATACATCTGGGCTAGATTTAAGAACAATGCCAATAGTCCTCGATATGCGGTAATTCTCTTATGCGACATATATGTGGATGGTACTCTGCAGGAATCCCATTATGATGATGGAGGCCTCTGCGTTCTGGATACCATTCCCGCCGGCTCTGAGAATTCTCTGTCCTTATACGGATTCTCTTTTAGCTGTGGCCAGGAGGTAAGGATAGAGAATCTGGTTATAAGCTGGGAGACGGCCAATGGCATCGATTGCTCCAATGCTAATCGGAGATGTAGCAATCGAAATACCAAATGCTATCGTGAGACTGATTCCATTGATCTGACACCTCCGAGTTGCCAAATTGAAGGGCCGAACATTCCTTGTGAGAGCATCATCGCCTCATATCTGCCCAAGATCACGAGGGGACCCGAATTAGAGCCCCAATTGATTTGGAGAATAGATGGAATGGATGCTGAAGATGAGTCGGTCGAGGAAGGTCTTCAGATTGATTGGAGAGACTATGGAAGTGGGTATCATATTCTGCAGCTTATCATAGATTGGAATGATGACCATGGCAGGCTGGTTCAGAGCTGCACGGACAGCCTCAGGATTCTGGTTGTTGAAGTGCCAAGCAATGTGATCGAACTGACCTCAGGGACTGAGACGCTCAATGATTAAGCTTCTGTGCTTGCGCGTGCCTTCCGCCGGAAGGTCAAAGAGTCCAGAAATCGCCAATATGTGTACATGGCTATCACTAGCTATAATCTTGGCACTAATCCTTCCCGTCAGCGCAGAGCCGAATCAGATCATCGGTGGCGTATCCTATACGATCTCCGCACCTTTAGCCCCTGAGGGGCAGAGCTACAGTTATAGCTGGTCCGCAACTGGAGGCACTCCACTAAACGCGAGCCAGAGCTCATTTCAGTGGACCGCTCCCCTTGTAGAGAATTCTACCACCGTTCTGATCGAACTGAAAATAGAGAGCAACGTAAGCGGCTGCATTAATGAAAACCAGATTGAGATGCTGGTCTTGCCCGCAGCAAAAGCAGAGATTCGCCTAAAAAAAGACTGCAGATATAGCCCACCAGTGAGGGTGGGCGATACAGTCGTTTATACATATAACGTAACCAATACCGGCGGAGTCACTCTTTATGAAATAAACCTCACCGATACTCATGATTGGGGGCCGAACTGCCATCCAACTCGGGTTGGAGGTGGGGGAGGTGACGAAGCATTAGAGCCGGGCCAATCGTGGCAATATGAATGTCCTTACGAGATTCATGATCCTGCCAATTATACCATACTGCGTATCATGGCTAGCACTGGTTACAGGGAGCAGGATATGATTGAGAAGCTACTGCGGCTGAGAACTCGCATGGAAATCAATCTGGAGAAGATGAGAAGACTGCAAAAAGTGTTCGATCCGCATACTGCAACGCTAACTATTGAGCGCATGCAGATGGCTGGCATCAACTATACCTCCTACTACTATGTCAATGAAGTGACTGAGGAGAGCCTGAAGAGGATTATAGATCCGCAAGGGAATTTAAACGTCACTTACTATAGCGATCCCGTCTCGCAATTGAATTTGACCACTCGATACGATCCAAAAGGAAAGATTCTCTCGGAGGAGGAATACTACTATCCGCATCCGGGAACGAATGAGTACATGAAGATCGAATACGATAATCCATCTGTGGGCTTGAAGACCATTACCATTACGGATTATAATACAGGAGATACATTGATCATAATAGAAGATTATAATGGAGTTATAATAAGCAAAGAATACAAAAAAACGCCGGGCTACATAGTTTACGAGGAGAAATATATCCTCAAAAGCATCGCCACTGTTAAGGCGAAGACGGGAGCTGGGCAAGAGGTATCCGATTCAGATACATATTCTTTGGAGATATTCAAGCAAAATCCAATTTTGAGCGTTTTTAAAGATGATGAGCCAGATCCAGTGCAATTCAATGGTACTATTAATTATACCATCACATATAAAAATAACGGCGGTCAGGATGCTCACGAGGTAATGCTAAAAGAGACCTACAATGAGAGCCTGGAGTTCATATGGGCAAGCCCTGCTCCGGATCCGGGCACAATTGATACCTGGACCATTGGAGATCTGAATAAAGAAGAGTCCGGCAAGATAGCGATCCAGGCCAGATTGAAAGCTATTCTCACACCCGGATCAATAATCACCAATCGCATTGATATGTGGTGTAAAGAAGGATCGCATGCCGTTGCATGGGCCAATACAACTGTAACCGGAGAAGGGCTGGTAATTGCAAAGAGGGCCTCATCCAGCATAATTGTCCCAGGGGAGCATTTGAATTACACCATAGACTACAGGAACAATGGCTCTGTGAAGCAGACCGATGTTGTGATCCATGATTATTTGGATGAAAAAGTCGATTTTAAGTATTCTCTATCAGATCCACTTCTCATCAATGAGAGCTCAGGAAGACACCATTGGTGGTATGTTGGAGATATGCTGCCCGGATCCGGAGGGACAATCGAGATCTTCGTGAAGGCCAAGGGCAAAGACACATTCAAAGACAACGCCGATTCGATCTTCAACACATATCAGATAAACTCTTCGCAAACCGAAGGCACGAATAAAACACTGGAGACCTCCGTCGTCCACTCATTATGGATCGTGAAGGAGGCAAATGCGACTTCCGCCGCTCGAGGTGAGAATATCACCTATACAATAAAATATGGAAATTCCGACACCGATTTTACCGCCGAGAATGTGAGCATAACGGATATGCTTCCAGAAGTTGATTTTCTCGGAGCAACTCCCCATCCCAACATCATAAACGGAAAAAATCTTACATGGATGATCGGCAATCTGACTCCAAGGGCAAACGGCACGATAGTTCTCGAGGTTCATATACCCAAGAAGGCGCAGATGGTCTTCGATGAAACCTCCTCTGTAGAAGGCGATGGCTTTGTCCGCATGCGAAAGAGTCTCTCCACGGAAGAAGCGGAGCGCTCGCTCACAAACAGGGTCGAAATCAGGGGTTACTATGAATCTATGCCAATCCCTGTCAGCAGCAGCTCTGTGGTGGTCACCATTCTCGGAGCTGCCGGAACAAGGATCACTACTTCGGAGCATGGAAGCGGCCACTACGAGGAGGATGAGAGTTCGCGCTTGGTATCAAAGAACAAGAGCGTGAGTCTAAAAAAGGATATCTTTGCCAGCTATGGGCGTTCTACTTTCCAGCTGCCCGGCAAACGAAGCATAGACTACCAATCCCTGTGGTCGGACAGAACATCAGCGGCAAATTATATTCGAGGAGAAGTGGTCACAGAGAATTTTATGTATGCTGACAGCCTGCAAAAAAACAGCAGCTTTGATGTGGATATGAACCAAACAGTATATCGTTCAGACGCCAACTATGGTTCGGGAATAGCTCGAATCAGCTATAGGAAGAATATACAGGATAGCCCACAAAGCACAAAAGAGATAGATGAGAATTATCATGGCAGTTTCAGAGTGTTTCAATCCGTTGACTCTTATGGAGAGAATGTAAAATACGATAGGTCGATCACAGGCAAAGGACGGGTGTCATCGGACAAGCGAACAGAATCTCAAAGATCCTTTGAGCATGGGAGCGGTTACTATTCAGCTCAGGAATCGATGGATTCAAGCAGCATCACAAAGGACGTCAAGATGCTCTACTCGCCGCAAAAAGAGACCCTGGGATCCATGAACACCAGCGTCGGAGGCCTATGGCAGGAAGGCATGCAGACTAAAGATCCAGAGCTGGAGCTCATCATAAGCGAAAAGATTCAATCCGCCTCTTACATCGAAAAAGAGGCAGAAATGGATTTGTCATCATTGAAGTTCATAGGGTCCTTCAACGGGTCCATGGATACTGCAATCCTCCAGGGAAATGGCCCAGATAATGAAAAAGTGCGGCTGGAGCAGAGCTTTGTGGGCGAATTCAACATTGATACCGCCATCAGTCTGCATCCTGAGCCCTTGCACCGCTATGTGCATGTGAACATCGAGAAGAAAGCCATTATGCAAGATGAAAATACAGTCATCTTCCTTATCAATGTCACCAATGACGGCAGCAGACCGCTCAAGAAATTGAATGTTTCAGACAGGCTTCCTTGGGGCCTGAGCTTCATCGACTCCAGCCAGAGGGCAGAAGTTGATGGTCAATTCATCAATTGGACTATCTCGTCGCTGGACATTGGCAGAACGATGACCATAAAGCTGAGAGCCAGGGTTGAGAACGGCCTGCAGATATATGATAATTACGTGAGCGTGTCAACCGGCTATAACGACACCAGAATTGAAGCCGAGAACCATACCCTCTTTGAGGCCTTCTATCAGCCGCTCTCCTGTTGCCCGGAGCTGCCACCTGAATGGAATAACTGGAGCACCAGCCTAAATGCAACGCTTATAAATGCAGAATGGGGCAGCTGGAAGCCCGCTCCATGCTTCAATGTAAGCACGGAGGTTATTGACTGCTTTGTAGAACAAGAGAAATACTACGATGAGTTGGATCGGAACCTATCAAGCTGCTGTGCATCAAATTATGATGTCCCTTGAAAAAGAAGATTGTATCCAATGGAGGACTCCTTCTCTGAAGAAGCCTATGCTGCGGTTTTCAGTCTTTAATGAAGAAATCAGCCAATCCAGGCTTCACACCGTTTGGCGTCATCTCATAGACCACATCATCAAGCTTCACAATAACGCTGTCACCCTTTGGCTCAGCATTAAATCCATGAGTCACAAGTAAGAATGCTAGATCTTGAGCATCTATTCTGACATCCTCGCTATCTGCAATCAGCTTCATGAGGTCGGTATAATCGTCGGCTGCTGTGGGAGAACTCATCGACATGACTGCAAAGCAGAATATGATCGCCACCAGGCATGCTGAATTCGTGCTCTTAATCGATTTCATATCGACGCCCTGTGAATAGGAGCCCTAATTCTCATATATCCCTAAGAGGTCTGTGGTATCTGTGCTGACCGCAATTTTTCGAGACCCTTTTGCAGATCCATGCTCATCTTGGCTCCTTGGAGATTGGAAATAGAGAAGAATTGAAGTGCTATATCATCATATTTGATTCCCTCGAGGTTTGCTCCACTGAAATCACATTTTTCAAAGGCAGTTTTCTCAATGATAGCTCCCCTCAGATCCGCACCCGAGAAATTCAGATTATTCATAAAAGACTCGGAGAAACGGGCATTTTTCAGATCCGCACCACTGAAGTCTACATCCGAAAAGACCATCCGAACCATTTCGGACGATTTCAAGCTTGCTTTGTGCCAGGAGGTTCCCTTTAGGTTCATTGAATTGTAATAGGATCCTGCAAGATCCGCTCCAGAAAGATCGGCGTTGATCAGATGTACGTTCGCGAATATGACGCCATTTAGATCTGAATTTCGCATATCCACACTGCTAAGATCTGCAAAGTCCAGTTTGGCACCTCTTAGGGTGCAACCCGATAAATTAGACCTCACTAAGTAAGCTCTTGTGAAATCTGAATTTGACAGGTCGCAATTGGTTAGATTTGCCCCAAAAAGTTCCGCTCTGGAGAACTGGCTCTCTGTAAGGCTGCTGCCGCTCAGATCCGCCCAATTCATTCTGGCACCTACCATATTGGCACCGCTCAGATATGCATCTTTCATAGTTGCAAGGCTGAGATCCGCTCCCAGGAGCCTGGCTCCATTTAGGTTTGCGCCGACGAGGTTGCATCCGCCTAGCAATGCATTGGTCAGATCTGCCCTTTCAAGATTGGAATTGGATAGATCCGAATCTTCCAGATGCACTCTGGGAAGACTGGTGTTTACCAGTTTGGCCTCAACAAGCTTGGCTCGATTCAGAAATGCACTCTCTAGGTTCGCATCGGAGAGATCGGCACGGGTGAGATCCGAATTAGCAAAGACTGAAGCAGAGAGATACGAACCAGAGAGGTTCGCCATGCTCAGATCTGCGCCATTTAGGTTTGAGAAGCCCATAGTTGATCCAACCAGCCTGGAACGGGATAAGTTAGCTCCCATACAGCGAGCTGCGGAGATATCCGCTCCCGATAGGTCTGCATCGGTGATGGTGGCATTGATCAGGTTCGCGCCAACCAGGCTTGCGCCTGTGAGATTTGCGCCTTTTAATTGGGAATTAACAAAGGTGGAACGTTCCAGGAATGCGTTTATAAGGCTTGCTCCAAACAGATTTGCATCGCTGACCTTCGCAGCCCACAAGCTGGCGCCATCCATCTTGGCATCAACCAGAGTTGAATTATCCATCATGGCCTGATCCATAAGGGAGCCTGATAGATCTGCTCCGGTCATATTTGAGCCCATCAAATAATTGCCAAGCAGGGTGGCTCCTCTGAGATCAGCACCGGAGAGGTCAGAACCATCGAGAGCAGCGAGTGGCATGAATGCGCCACTGAGATTAGCTCTGATAAGCGTGGAGTTTGAGATGACGGCCTGCACCAAAAAGGATCGGCTCAGGTTCGTCCCGCTGAGATCAGATCCAAGCAGGTCAGAATAACTCAAGTCTGTCCCGGACAGATCCAGGCCGCTCAAGTTCCTATTATTTAGATCAACTCGTTGTTGAAATGGCTGATTTACGAACTTGCTCCCAGAAGGAAGTTTCAAGAGGCTGATATTGAAGCGGCGCAGCTCCAGCATATCGAAAACGTTTGTGCTGGGAGGCTCATTTATGGCCGGAATATCATCTGCAGGAACATCCTGCAAGATGAGGTGTTCCATGTCGGCTGCCGATCCGCCTTGGACTTGATCGGTGGTGATCGCTTCTCCAAGCACATCGAAGCCCATATGGACATCCTGAGTGCCATGGATTGGAGCCGAACTCGCAGTTCTCTGGACGCTGATATTGAATCGGCGAAGCTCCTGCATATCGAAAATATATGAGCTGGGAAGCTCTTTTATGACTGGAATATCATCCGCAGGAACACCCTGTAATATGCGGTGCGCAAGATCTGCCGCCAGTCTGCCTTGAACTTGACCGGTAATGATCGCTCCTCCGAGCACACCGAAGCCCATATAGACATCACGGGTACCGTAAATTGGAACCGTGCTTGCGCTTCTCAGGATCCATGCGCTCTCTTCGTGGGTTACTGCTCGTCCTTCCCGGTCATTATTATAATTTAGAAGAAGGATCAAGCTGCCCTCATGCAGAGCGGAAGCATTCCTCTGCAGTTCTTCTACTGTCATGTCATTCCAGATGACGAAGCTGACAATTGTACTGAATCGGGACAGGGTTTGGTTTATGGCCTCTTGGCTGGCCTTGCTGGTGGCAGTCTGGTCATCGACTATGACTATTTGCTTCGTATCTGGATGCAATTTTAGCATAAGAGAGATTGTACCTGGTATATCGAAGGCCTCTACTACGCCGGTAAAATTCTTCCCAGCCGTCAGCATCTGGTCTTCGAAGAAGTCCACTCCGCAAAAGACAACCGGAGTGCTGGAAAACAGCTCGTCTCTGTTGTTGAGCAGGAACTGAAATGCATCATCGTCCGAACAGATGATGACATCATAGTGGCGATCTTTATATTTATTTTTATATAAATTCTTCAATTCATTCAGTCTGGCTTCAGTAGGCTCCTGTCTTTTGGTATCCATATACTCAAAAGAGAATTCTGCCCCAGGATAGTAAATAGATAGCTCATCTTTAATCTCATTGCCTACGGAATCGGTCCATGGCAATCCGGGGTTATACGAGGCAAAAATTAGTATTTGCTGGGAGGCTTCTTCCTCTAGAGCGGAGGATGATGCAACTAGATTTATAAAAAGCATGCAGAGCCCAAGAGCCAATCTGAGCAGTGAACGAGCCATAACAGATATTTTCCAATTACTACTATAATTAATTTGTTCTTTTCTTAATTTAGAAAGACAATCCCTTTCAGAACATCAAGCGGCTCCCGTAAGTGATTTGAGGTCAGAGCGCAGATCCTCGGAGATCCTGGCTCCATCCATTTTCGCTCTGGACAGCGATTGAAGGGTGAACTGGTCATACTTGATTCGTTCCAGATTGGCGTTGCTCAAATTGGCTCCGGTCATCTCAACCTGAACCAGTGTCGCATCTCTCAGGTCGGCGCCGGCCAGATCCGTCATGGCCATGAATACTCCTGTCAGGACAGAATTCTTAAGGGATGCTCCCCCCATTTCCAGTCCCCTCAGGTCGATTTCACGCAGATTAACTCTATCGAGCTTCGCATTCCTGAGTGTCGCTCCTGCTAGAATAGCTCCATTCAGATAGGCTTCGGATAAATCAGCTCCGGTAAAATTCGCTTTGGTAAGATCGGAGTAAGCCATTTTGGCTGATTTCAAGCTTGCACCAGTCAAGATGGCCTCAGTCAGGTCCGCATAGGCCATATCGGCCCAATCTATGTTGGCGCCGGTAAGATTGGATCTCATGAGATAAGCTCTGGTAAAGTCTGCATCGCTAAGGTCCGAACCGCTCAAATTAGTACTATAAAGCTCGGCTCTTGAGAACTGACCTTGGGATAAATAGGCAACACTCATATCGGCCCAGCTTATATGAGCTCCAATCATATTGGCGCTGGTTAGATAGATTCCCTTAAGCTTGGCACCACTCAGATCCGTTCGAAAAAGCCTGGCATCCGTGAGATCAGCGTCGCTCAGATCGGAATCGGATATGTCTGCTTCGGTTAGATCTGCTTTCACAATGCGAGCCCCGTTCAGCTTGGCTTTGGACATTTGAACCCGTATTAGGTTCGCCCCAGTTAAATCCGCTCCCGTAAGATCGGCTTCCGTAAGAACAGCTCCCGTGAGATCTGCATTCTCCAGCGTTGAGCCGTCCAGGTGAGATGCCGTCAGCCAGGCCGATCGGAGATATGCCCCATTCAGATTCGACCCGTTGAGGTTGCAGCCCTGCAGATCAGACTGATTCAAATGTGCTCCGGCGAGATCCATTGCCGAGAGATTCGCATAGCTCAGATTAACACGATCACCGATCCTTATATCTAGCTCGGCAAATCCTGCACCAAGAACGCAATTCATCGCTATCAAAGCGCCTAATGCAATCCTCATAAGCGAATCAATTCTCATCGAGCCCCCGTTATTCCCATACTAATAATTTATAATTATGTCAGTACCACATTTCAAGTTTCCGGTAGGACTTGGTGCAATAATTAGGCCAGCCTCCATTGGGGATTGATTGATTCGAGGTATTTGAAATCCGCAAAGCTATACTGAGCCTGGTAATAATAATCATCCTCTGTAATAGGCCCGTAATAGCTATCCACTGCCAGCCAGGTATCGGGAGCATCATTGTCCTCCACAACCACCCAGAGATGTCCCCGGCTGTCAAATCCACTGGGATCGTACATATAAACTGAGCCATACCCCAGGCTCTTATAGCTCTCTTGCAGCTTTTGGGAGCCATCATAACACATGCCCAAGGGCGTTACCGGAAATATCTGATATCTGGTGATGGTTTTTATAAAGCTTTCATTGTCTGACCTCCTATAAGTGAGATTGATCCTTATGGCATCGCTGGAGATCACCTGGACCGGTCCGGATTGCATATCGGGAGGAGACATCCACAGATCACCGAGCCTGGGAGCGGCTCCATTGGGCGTGACATATACTTCCCTGCTATCGTTGAGCTTGACCACCACATAGGACGGCTCTGGTCGAGCGGAAAAACCGTGCGTGGCCAGAAAGAAGGCCAGGTCCTTAGATGTGATGCCGACATCCTCATAGCTGGATAGGAGCAGCCATAGATCGTTTTCTTGGGTTGCCTGGCTCAACCCAAAACAGGATAACAGAAATATGAGCACAATGGCTGAGGCTCTCTTCAATCCAGCATCACCGCTGACCGAAGTATGAGCTCGGTCTCATATAATGAAGAGTTACAGATATTTAACAAGATCCATCCGGTCCAACTGGCGTTAGGACTGAGAAAGTTGAAATGAACGAGTTATGGATGGCCTTGAGATCATTGCAGGCCCTATCCCAACAAAAAGGGAACTACTCCAAGCCTGTTCCTCATCGCAACATTTTTGCCCTGTCAGATCCGTCTCCCTAGCATGGGTGATATATCACATAAACACAGGCTGGAAGCCCCGCTCTTCAGGGCGGGGAGGAAAGCCG
>ENA-UOOE01001080-UOOE01001080.1-fermentation-metagenome-genome-assembly--contig:-NODE-1080-length-24076-cov-3.913534_pt1 | contig 24076 bp, 20 predicted proteins | sample MGYA00245776_ERZ724021 | MGnify/ENA primary metagenome ERZ724021 (study PRJEB28704, sample SAMN03018321) | fermentation metagenome | biome: anthropogenic terrestrial biome; feature: soil; material... | reverse complement strand
GGCTGAGATCCAGTTTCTTTTCCATATGTACTTTCTCCTTATTAGTGGGATAACCACAATTCAATGGTTTCCTTTTCCACCCATAGAATAAACCAAAAGAAGTAGAATGTATGTTGCCTAGACAACAAAAGAAGAGGAGGCACCGACGATGCGAGAAAGCAAAGAAAGAACCAAACTCACGGAAGAAGAAATGGGAGTGGTAGAGAACTCTCTTCTGTTCTCCGGTATCAGGAGAAACGAAATTCAGATTCTCCTCGTCTGCCTGAAAAGCCAAAAGGTTTCCTATTCAAAAGGAGAGATGATTTTCCGCATGGGAGAGAAGATTTCCAGAACCGCACTTCTTCTCAAAGGAAAAGCCCATGTCGAATGGTACGACTACTGGGGAAAAAGACATATCGTCAATGCGATCCTTCCTGGGGATATTCTCGGAGAGACTTATGCCGCTACCCAAGGAATCCCGAACTTCAATATCGCAGCCGATGAAGATAGCGTTCTTCTTTTCCTCGACTTATCTTCTCTTCTTCATATGTGTTCTTCCGCTTGTCCCTTCCATGCGAGATTAATCGATAATCTCTTTGCTGTCTTAGCGAAAAGAAATATCACCTTGCGGGAGAAACTCACTTATATCACTCAACCGACTTTGAGAGATAAGATTCTCACCTATCTCTCTTCCGAATCCATTCGTCAGCCTTCGGCCTATTTCGACATTCCTTTCGATCGGCAGCAACTTGCCGACTTTCTTTCTTCCGATAGAAGCGCTCTTTCCAAGGAACTTTCGAAGTTAAAGAAAGAAGGCTTGATCGATTTTGAAAAGAATCACTTCCATCTGCTGTTGAAAGAAGAAGAAAAAGTTACTCTAACGTCAGAAGCAAAGCCATCTTGAAACGGCCGTTTGCTTTGACGTAATGTCTTCCGCCTTTGGCGAAGTGGAAGTTCTCTCCGGCTTTGATCGGGTACTCTTTTCCTTCGTAACCGATGATTCCTTCTCCGTCTAAAGCGAAGACGATCGCTTCACCAGGAGCTGCATGTTCGGATAAACCGGTTCCTTTATCAAAGGCAAGAAGCGCAAACTTCATTCCTTCTCCTTTGACGACATCCATATTGACGATCTTCCCATCTTGATACGGTAATAGATCGGCTAACTTGAAGACTTCTCCTGCTTTGATTGCTTGATTCATACCATCCTCCTTTTGCAATGCAATTTCTGTATAAACTACACCTTCCTTACTTCTCATACCAGCCGTGATACCGCTAGGAAGAAGAATAAATTCTCCTTCCTTCAAGAATCGGCTTTGGGCTTCTCTAGTAAAGACTTCTAAGTCTCCTCCATTGACCATCAAGAGTTTTCGTTCGGGATGGCTTTCCGCGCTGATATCCGTGTTTGCCGCTAAAGAGAAATAGGTTATGCTATTTTTCCCCGAAACAACGTTCTTTGAGATAGTGCAATAAGGAACAGGAGCATTCTCTTTGGCAATAGAGAAGACGACGCCGGCTTTTTCGTTCATATCTTATTTCTCCTTTCATCTATAAGGAGTATAGAACAAACAAGAAGAAAAATATGTTGTCTAGACAACATAAAGGGAGGAACTAAAGATCTTTTTCTTCCTCCCCTGATGAGAAAGTTCCTCGCTGGATATGGCTAGGATCACGGATATCGAAGAAGTTACCCTGTCCCTCATAAATCTGAAAGACTTCTAAAGCAGAACGGGTTCCTATTGGATATATCTCCTGCATATAAGGATTCTTCTCGAAGATTTCGTCCAGCTTCTCACTGCCGATATTTCTTACCTTGCCAGAAAAAGAAATGCATTTCTAATTCTGGATAGCCGAAAGAGAAACGTATTTCTGTTCCATCAATTGGGTATAGAAATTCTTCCCTTTGGCTGTCAGAAAATAGATGCCGTTCCCATCATAAAGCATCCTATCCATACAACGGGTAACAGGATGAGAATCTTCATCTAAGGTGGCTACCGCCGTAGAATGAATTTCCTCAACGAGGATTTTCGGATAATCCGCCGTCTCCGTCTTCTTTTCTCCTCAAGCAAGAATGCGATGAATCACTTTCTGCAATTCCGGAACCGCTTCTTTTTCAAACCAAGGGTTCTTCGCTAACCAACGGAAATTGAGGGGGCTAGGATGAACAAGAGGGAAATATTCCGGCAAATATTCTTTGTAAGCAGCAACCGTCTCTGTCAGATTTCTTTTCTGCCTGTCTTTCAGATAATACGCCTGAGAATATTTTCCAATCAGAATCGTCAATTGAATCTTCGGCATCAAAGCAAGGATGTCTCTGTGATATTCTTCTGCGATGAATTTCCGCGGAGGAAGATCGCCGGTTTTCCCTTTTCCAGGGTAATAGAAATCCATCGGAACGATAGCAATAGAGGAAGAATAAAAAGTCTTCTTATCAATACCCATCCAGGAGATCAGCTTCTCACCGGACTTATCGTTGAAGGGAATGAGGGTCTCTTCGACTTTCTTTCCGGGAGCCTGACCAATGAGAAGGATCTTGGCCTCTTCATGGACTTGGAAGATAGGAGGGATACCTCTTTCGGTATAGGACTTATTCCGTTCATCTTTTCCCAATTTCTCTTTTATCTCTTGAAATGTCATATTTCTAATCCTTCCTTTTTTATAATCGGAGACAGTTCATTCTTATGGTAACATTTTTAGTTGGAAAGAGTTAAGTAAAACGAATCCGACTAAAAACAGTATTCACTTTCATAGTAAACGCAACAAAGGTTGAGAAGGGCAACGTAGGTTAGTGGGGTGGGAGTCATGCCTGCAATTGTAGACATGATTCGGCCCTTTTTTCGTTGTTTTCCCTTCTCGCGCTATGATTCAATCGGCTGCTCCTTCCAGATTGCACCATATATGAGACGTTGAAGGCCTCCGAATCGGTCCTTGCCTAGACCGCGAGGCCGGCAGAGCTTCTGCTGATCCATCTGAGGGACAGGGAGATCGTATTCCTCTGCGACAACGGGCCGGAGTTCTACGGCGTCGAGAAGGCCGAGGAGGTCGGAGCGAGGGTCCATATGTTCTTCACGCATCCCTACCGTTCCACGGACAAGGCCCACTGCGAAAGGAAGCGTGAGCTGTTCCGCTTCGTCGATGCCAAAGGCTCTTATGGGTCCTAGAAGTTTCTTGAAATGCCATAATCCTGTATAGTAATCTCTGCTTTGCAAGGAGGCTTTTATGAAAATCAAAAAATGGACATTGGCACTTTCCGGACTGGCCCTGCTCTCTTCCTGCACGACGAACGGGCCTTCTGGGGATTCTTCTTTCCCAGGCTCGAGCTCTGAGGGCGATTTTTCATCCTCCTCTTCCGAGGCCCCTTCTTCCGAATCGGCTCCGGAATCTTTCTCCGAGGCTTCTTCCCAAAGCCAGGCCGAAGCGATTTCGGATAAGGTTTACGCAGTCCTCGAAGGAATGAAAGCGGGGAACTATTCCCTTTCTTACGGTATGCTGAATTTCAATCACCCTGCCTGAAACGAAAAAATCACTTGACACCGGAAGCCTTGTGGGCGACCATGGTCAGGTGATTTCTTTTTTTGACTGCTTTATCTGGCAAAGGACGGCGTCCTGCTCCTGGGTTCCTTCCTTCTGTAGGCCGAATGCACCCAGTCCGGCACTTCCGGACTGTCGAACATGTGGTCCGCATTGCCTTTGTAGGCATCCGAAAGGACCCACTTCATGTAGGATAGAGGCTCCAATCCGTTGTTCCTTGCGTTCTCTATCATCGTCATGGCGACGGCGGAGCAGTCTCCTCCGTTGCTTCCCCTGACGAAGAGGAAGTTCCGCCTTGCCAGGGCATAGGGCTTGACGGTCCTTTCTGCCTCGCTGTTGTCGGTCGGCGCCAGTCCGTTCCTTGTGAACGTCAGGAACGCCTCCTTGTCGTTTAGGAAGTATTTCGCCGCCTTGCACATCGCCGAATCCTCGGCATACCTGCCCGGTATGTCCTCTATGGCCCTTACCGGCCCGTCGACGTGGGCAGCCCTCTTCGGATCGTCCCTCAGCGCAAGCCTCTCGTCTGCCGTCTTGGGCCCGATCTGGCGTATCTCCTCCTCGTCGCAGAACACCCTTTCGAAAAGTCCCACGATCCTTGCCGACTCGTGCTTCTTCCTTTCCTTCCTGGGCAGTCCCTTCTGTATCTCCTTCCATTTCCTGGCCGCATGGACCAGGCAGCGCTGTATTCCCATGCCGAGGTCGGAGAAGCGGTCATAGCCTCCGTATCCGTCGACGACGATGAGCCCCTTGTAGTCGCTTCCCAGGACCTCGGATACGATTCCGGTCGTCCTGTCCTGGCTGAAGTGGTAGTATCTGTATCTCTTCCCTCCCACCAGGGCGGAAAAGACGAATATGTACCCGTTCACCCTGTCCTGGGCATCCAGCGTCCTCACAGGGGTCTCGTCTATGTGGACCACCTGTGCCTTCCTTATCATGTCCTTATACGATCCATATAGAGGAAGCATGGCATCGCATGCCGCCGACGTCCAGCGGTAGAGTGTCTGTGTGTCGATCGGGAAGCCGGCATCCGAGAACCATGAGACGTACCTGTAGTGGGTGACTCCGAAGCCATACTTCATCATGAGGATGTCGGCAAGCAGGCCCGGGCCGGCGATGCAGTTGCGTGCCGGGGCATGGCTTGGCTCGCTCAGGAACTCGTTCTCGGTCCCCTTCTTCTTGTAGACCGGCCTGACGACCTTGTATACGGAAAGCCTTGCCTCGCAGTATTCCAGCATGTAGGTCTGGCCGTTGCTGACGATATAGTATCTGCCCTTCTCGTCTTCCGGCAGGCCTTCCAGCGGATCGAGCGTTATGGTCGGATTCTTCCTTGAGGCGGCCTCGAGGTCGACCTGCGAGAAGTTCGTCGAGCCTGCCGGCCTGCCCGTGTGCCCGGACTTGGGCTTGCCGCCGCCATCCGTTCCTGCCTTGGCTTCGTCGGCATTCGGCTTCTCTTCCTTCTCCTTGTAGGCATTGTCACGCTTGGAGACGAACCTGTCGAAATGATACTTCTTTATGATGAGATTCTTCTCCGCTACGGTCGCCTCAAGCGAAATGCACTGGCTGAGCAGTTCTTTGTATGCTTCAATTAGTTCTTCTTTCGACATCTCGTTCAATGTCTTGTCATCAAGCGTTTTCATGCTTACTGTTTTATCACAAATATAATAAGTTGGCAATACTCTATGGTAAAAAAGTGCCGATTTTTCGGAACTTTTCGTATGATTCCGTCAGAACAGCCTCTGCGCAATGGTTCCTCCGTTCTCTATCTTCTTCACGACCGACATGCCATCGAGTATGGAAGCAAGCTGGCCATAGTCGATCAGCGACGCCTTACCCTTCTCGGGCCACTGGAACCTTCCGTATGTGAGTTTCTTCGTGAGAAGGTATATGCACCCCTCCTCGGCGCACAGCATCTTGATTGTCTTCCTGTTGGCGGAACAGAAGAGATGGATGGTGTTCTCCTTTGGACTGCCTGCCAGGACGAACAGGCCCTGGATGCCATATCTCATGTCCGTCGTTCCCGGATAGAGATATATCTCGTCGGCCTTTTCAATCGTCAGCATGGGACATCGCTCCTATGACGGCGGCCAGGGAGCTCGCCTCTCCTTCGATGGATACTCCGCCGACCGATATCCTGCAGGTCTCTGCCCTGATCTTCTTTGCAGACCTCAGGTCCTGTCTTATGGCCATCCTTTCAGGTGTGACGGATTGCTGCCTGCTTCCGTATTTCTTCAGCCAGCCGAACAGGGTGTTGTCAGGGATGCCCTTTTCGCGTGCATATGCACTTGTCGATGTGTATTCCCCGATTCTTGCCTCATAGTCTTCCACAACGGACTTCTTGAAGTCTTCCCCATATGTCCTTGGCTTGTGGCATCTTGTCGATATGTTTTCTTCTTCCATATTGTCAGTCCTCCTGTAATAGCAATAGGATAGACAAAATGGAGTGTTTTCAAAAGGCGTGATTGAAATTCAGCATACTTCACATTTTAGGACTACACGCAGACTGCCAATAAGGAGAACCCTATCGGGAATTCCTATTTCTGGGTTTCCGTGGATTTCATGGATGAGAAAGGGAAAGGCATTGTCGATGCCCATACTTTTATCCATGAAACCGGGCACTTGCTTGGCGCAGAAGATTACTACAATTACAGGGGTACTAGCCAACCGCTGGGCGGACTGGATATGATGGACTACAACATCGGGGACCACAACCTTTGGACGAAGATGGAATACGGATGGGTGGATCCGATTGTGGTTACCGGCAATGCCAAAGTCACGATCAAGACCTCCCAGCTTGCGGGGGACGTCATCCTGCTTGCCCCGGATGGCTGGAACAATACTCCTTTTGATGAGATGATCACTTTGGAGATGTATTCCCCTACCGGCCTGAACCTCCTCGATGCCACGTCCTCCTACCAAGGGGTATTCCCGCTCCAATATACGAAACCCGGAATCAAGGCTCTGCACGCTGATAGCCGTTTAATGGACTCTGGGTTCCACTACCGGACTACCACGGCTATCGGGGAAGATTCCGATCCCATCTATTTTGCCGCCTGCAATACGGATGACTACACTTCTACGCAGGAGGGAAGAAACCATTCCCCGGAGAATTTCTACCAGCTGGGACTTCTCCAAGCCGGAAAGAAGGCCACCTGCCTTTCCCAAAATTCCTTTTCCACGGATGGGGACCTCTTCCAGGCAGGACAGGCCTTCAACATGGAGGACTATCCGGAATTCTTCAAATCCTATCCGACTCTCGACAACGGAAAGACGCTTCCTTATGAATTCTATGTGGAGTCGATGGACGCCGATCAGGCGACGATTGTCATCCAAAGAGTGTAAAGGAGAAACAGAAACATGAAACGAAGTTCCTTGGTGCCTTTGCTCCTCTCTCTTGCCGTCCTTGCCGGCTGTCAGAAGAGTCCTGTTTCGAACTCCGAAAATGAAAGCAGCCCTTCTTCCTCCTCTTCCCTTACTCCGGAGGGAGAGAAGAAGAGGAAGGAGGATGTCCTATCCTCCCTCCGTTCCGGCTTTTCTCTTTCCGGAACAACCACAACGGCCACAACCCCTTATCAAGGAGAAGAAACCGAAGAGGCCCTAGACAGCAGTTTAGTGATTTTTGAGGATCATTATGTCTTCCGCCAGGAGGATAAAGACAAGAACCTCCTTACGAATAAAAACTATTTCCGGAAAGAGGACGGATACACATACTCTTCCGTTCTTAGCAAGAACAACGAGGTGGTGGATGTCCCGGTAAAAGCCAGTTCCGAAGATGCGACCGGGATACTCTTCAACGAAGCCTATTCCTGCTTACGGAACCCTTTCTTCTATTATTCCGTCGAGGATATGGCTTACTCTCCGGACAGACAGGAGATTTCCTTTTCTACTGCAGCAACAAAGTCGTCTTTCAACCCCTCCGTTATCCTGATGATGACATTCTCCGGATATTATATCCTTGCCATGGATTCCTTAGTCCTCTCTTTGGACAAGGACTGCAAACCGGTTTCCATCACGGGCACAGAGAAATCGAAAGGGAGGGATAACCAAGGGAACATGGTCGTCCACTCCTTCTCCTACCATTTCGATTCCTTCGGGCCTTCCGAGGTTTCTGTCCCTAAGGCTTATTCCAGCAAGGCATACAAAAAAGAGATCGAAGATGCCTTTGCCAAACTGAGTGCCAATTCCTATTCCATCTTCTACCAGAAATACCTTATCTTAGATATTCCTTATCCGACTCCTTTTTGTTATAGTTCCACCATTACGGTCCAGCCGGACATGGTCTACTGTGACGACGTCTTCCAGCCGAATTACATTCAGGATGGCAAAGAAACGGTGCAGTTCACGTATTATCCTCTTGCCGACAAGATCTATGAAGATGATCCGGAGAAAGTAGAACCGGTGGATTTCCTGGATTCCCAGATTCCCCACTATGATGTCTCCGGAGACTTCTTCGTCGAGGAAGTGGCGGGCCAGGAGTATTCCCTGGAACCAGGGGCGGCCTCCATCGTCCTGGAGAGGCTTTGCTGGAACCATGACGGCGAATGGAAGGATGCCATAGAAAGCAGTGTCCGTATCTATCTCTCCGAAGGATCGTTAGCCGAGCTGTCCTATGACTTCTTCGATAAGGATACCGGAAAGGGCACGGTAACCTATTCCTATTTCAATGGCAAGAATTCCTCCGTCCATTTCTCCTCGGCAGACCTTATCCGGAGAGTTACGGATCCTCTGAAGCAGACGGAATTCACTCCAGAGGAAGACGAAAAATACTTCCTTTCCGTCTTCGGCACCAGATTCCATTTTCCCTTTGTCAATTCCGGATCCGGAAACTTCTACAAGGAACTTGGGGAAATGTACGATGCCGATAGCAACTAGGTCGGAATCTTCCTTGCCTGCTACTTCCAAGAGGGCAAGGAGGCAGATGTGAACACGCTGGTGACGAATTACCAGAATTCACTCCTGGGAGACAAATGGAAGGCGAACGAAAACCCTGTACCGACAAAATTCCGGGGGACGATGTATTCCAGGAACGGCGTCAGTGCCTTCCTCAATTCCTACAATGACCCCCTTTGCTTTACCTTGAAGGTCTGCTATACGGATGACCTTGCCACTTGCGAGATGCTGTGATTGTCGTCTATCCTTCCTATGCCTGTCTTCTTCAGATGAAAAGAAATTGCTTCTTTATAAAAAGAAGCTGTCCATAGAAACTTTAGTTTCCGGGCATCTTCTTTTTGTGACTAGTCTAATGGAAGATTACTGACGGGTGAAATCAACATTGTAATCGTTGTAGTCGTCATCTTCGATATCGCCTTTCAGGGTATCCGAAGATGCCGTATAAGTGCAGGTACCGGTATAGGTCCCTAGATCCAAGGTGATGGTGGTGCTAGAATCTCCGCTCCAGGTTCCGGTCAGGGTGGCGGCAACGAGCTTCAAAGTGCAGGTGTTATCGGAATTGATGGTGAGAACCCAGGGGTTGCTATAGACGGATCCGTTCCAGACGCCGACAGCAGTCTTGACGACCGGTGCTACGGCTGGCTTGACGGCAAAGGACAGGCTTACCGGCGCATCTCCGTCATTCATGGTTCCGATAAGGGTCTTGTCGGTTGCATTCCAGACGAGGGAGAAGGCGACATTGTTGCAGGTAAAGGTGACATTGGTTCCGTCGAAGGCATAGGTGATTGCTGTTCCGTCATACGTTCCGCTCTTGTCGGCGGCAAGGGTCAGTTCCACCTTGCTGGTTCCGACAGTGGCTTCGTAGGTGTTGACAAGAGGAGTGACATCCGGTGCCGGATCGTTGTAGACCAGGACGCCCTTAGTGATGGTGTAGGAACTTTCCCCGATGGTGATGGTCTCTCCTTCGGCAAGAGTCCCGGTAATTGCGGTCTTGCTATCGAGCTTTCCGTTGATGACGAGATAGTTCTGATCGGAGAACTGGTAGATGTAGGCCTTTCCGGTGCTGTCCTTGTAGGTCTTGGTATAGGTGCCGCTCTTGGCATAGAGCTCGCTGCCGTCTGCCTTCACCAGGACTTCCTTCGAGGAATAGTACTTGTAGGTTGCGTTCAGGGAGATTCCGGTGTTCTTGATGCTCAGAGTGGCATCTCCGGTCTTGCTGAATCCGTAGGCACGGAAACCGCCGGCGCTATAGAGGCTTGTTGCTCCCGGCCTCATGGCATCGAAGTTGCCGTCATTCTTCAGAGTCCAGCCGAAGGAGGCTCCATGGTAGGTTCATAGGAACTTCCAGCCCGTGTAATCCGGGATGCCGTTGCTGGGAGTGAGACTCAGGGTGAAAGGATACTCTCCGTCGTCGAGGGTGATAGACAGGACTCCGTCCTTGAGCACCGGAGTGCAGGCTGCGTAGTCTCCGACGGTAAGGCTGGTGATGACTCCGGCAGCCACGGTGTAGGTGACACTGACGGAGGAGCTTCCATCGGAATAGGAACCGGTTCCGTCGCCGTTGAGGGTCAGGAGATGGCCGTCAGCATCTGCCCAGTACCCGTAGTCTGCCTTAGTCTTCGTATAGGTATAGGTGTAGGAACTGTCATTGGCGTCCGGGAAGGTGAAGGTGCCATCGTCCTGGAATTCGGCGACCTGGTCTTCATACGGAGCGGTTGCATAGTTGATGGTGAAGACAAGATAGGAGCCGTTGCTCCACCAGGTGCCTTTGGCAGAAGACATATCATCGAAGTAGGCAACCAAGGTTCCGTCTCCGTCGATGTTTATGACGAAGTTGTAGGTCTCGGCTCCTTTCCAGAAACCGCCGATCTTGGCCGTTTCGAACCAGTTGTCGTAAAGGGTAGGAGCAACATTCAGCGGTGCATACCAGCGGTAGGAGATGTATTCGTCCGGGCTGTAGCTGGAACCAATCAGGTTATAGCCGGATCTCTTGGCTGTACTCTCCAACTTGTTGAAGGAACCGGTGGTAAAGGCAAGCTTCTCGTCGGCTCCGCCGTCGTATCCTGCCTTGATGGTAGCCTGTCCGGTCGTCTCTAGTCCGTCGCTGGCATTTTCCTTTAAGACCGGAAGCTTTCCGTCTTCCAAGTCCCAGGCAGTATCGACAAAGCCCTTGGCCTTGAGATCATCCGCTTTCAGGGAGATAAGGGCAACGTCCTCGTCTCCTAAGGTATAGGCTCCGGTAAGTGTGGTATCGATAGAGATGTTTCCATATTCCGCACCCCCTTCGATGTTGCTTCCCTCGGAGTATCCGTCTTCCGTGGGGGCGGCGACGATCTTGCCTGCAACACCCTTTGCTGCCGCATCCCCAACGGTGATGTTCTTAGCCTTGACGATATTGTATAGGACAGCATTCTCTAGGTAATCGGAAGCGATGATTCCGCTTGCGTATGCCTGGCTGGAAAGGGTGGAAGTGGTTTCGATGGTATCCGCAACGACGACGTTGTTGACGGCGCTGAAATAGTAATAGGAGGAACCGGCTAGTCCGCCCGCAAGATAGGAGGCGGAAATCTTGGTGGCATTGACATAGTTCGTATTGAGTGCGGAGATACCGATGGAACTGGTAGAAGTAGTAGCCTCTCCGATCAAGCCTCCGGCCATACCGATGTAATCTCCGTTAGAAGAGACGGAACCGGCAAAAGAGGAACCTTCCACGCTGACAAAATAATACCCGGTAGCAATATAGACGCCGACCGATCCGCCGGCATAAGTCATCTGGTTATCCTTGTCTTTGCTATCCAGGATCTTGACGCTACCGGAAGCATCAACATTCCGCAGTGTCAGGTTGTCGCCGGCACAGGCGACTAATCCGGCCATTGCTGTAGGATTGTTGGCAGTAATCTCGATAGAACCTTCTACCTTCAGGTTCTTGATGACGCCGGTGACCATGCCGAAAAGGCCATATACCCCCTTATCATCGGAATTGGATTCCGTGATGCTTAAGCCCTTGATAGAATGGCCGTTTCCGTTCAGGTAAACGTTGGCTTTGTTCTCACCGGTTCCGCCAAACGGAACCCATTCCTCATTGCCTAGATCAATATCCTTGGTAAGGGTGATATAGACAGCAGTTGCGCTCTTCACCTTCTCTGCCAAAGAGAGAAAATGTTTTGCAGTTACCGGAAGATAAGGACTTGCCTTGGTTCCGTTTCCTTCCATTTCCGTTTCCGGTTCCGGAGCAATGCTGGAGGAAGAAGAGGAAGAGGAAATCGAAGAATCTGGCTGGCTGATAGAAGTGCTTTCCGAAGAAGCACCGGTAGAGGAGGGAGCAGTGTTCTTATTGCATCCCGTCATTCCAAGAGCGGAAATTAAAGCAATTGCACCTAAAAAAATTTGTTTTTCATAGTAAGAATCTCCTTAATTCTTTGCACGATAGTCTATAAAAAATGAAAATAAATTTTGATGAAAACAAAATTTCATTTCTTGAATTACCCTAGAATTATTAGGAAAAACAGCAACTATTAAAATAAAGTAAGGAGAACATAGGAAATAGGTACTGCAAGAGGGGCGAAAAGGGAATTACGGATAACTGCTTTTGTATCAAAGAACTGCTAATGAAAGAGCTTTCCTTAGTGGTAAGCAAATTGCCCTTTTTTTAAAGAAAGAAGAAAAAAGAGGAACGAAAATAACATCCTTTTCAAAAAAAGAAAACAAATTACTTAAATCCTGCTATTTTACTTTCTTCGATTGTTGCAAGTCATTTCCCCTCCCTGCTGTTCGGAAAAATAGCAGTAATAAATCTGTCTCTCCTGAAACCATCTTCCGAGGAGGAAAATCACTCTATCCGTTATTTGTTCTCTAAGAATATTTCCGATAAAAAAGCCTTGCTTCGATTACCGTAAATCCTTATCCGAAAATTAAAACGGCTGCTAAGAGCAATTTCCTTGGCAGCCGTTTGAGACCTTATTTCCTAACCGTCTTGCATCTCTTCCGGAAGAAGACGTTCATCGAGACATAAAGCAGGTCCGAACTATCTACGGAGTAGTAGAGGACTTCTCCTGTCTTTACTCCCTTTAGGACCAGAAGGTCCTTCTTTCCAAGAGGATTGAGACGGACAAGGGTATAGGCTTTCTCATGGTTTTCGATTTCGTCTTTTGCTTCCAGGAAGCATCCCTGCTTTCGGAAGGAAAGGACTCCGGGATGGCATTTGGAAGAAAGCTTCTCCGTATCCGTGATCTTCTCCATCGTCTTGGGATCCACTAGATCCACCTGGGAGAGAGGAACATAAAGAGTGATCTCTTCTCCCGGCTTCCTATCCTTTTCCGAGGAGAAGGAAATGCCTTTGTTAGAATCCTTCACATGGGCGTAGACAGCAATCCTATCGGAATAGTCCTTGGAACAGTCGCATACCACCTGGATGGCTACGTCGTCTTCGTCCGTCTTCTCGAAGCGGATAGCAGAAGACGGAATCTGGATAAGGGCAGATGGAACAAGAGGGGCAAGGCTAGCATCGATAAGCCTGTCTGCAAGCTTCCCTTTCTGTTTCCCGTCGAGGTAATGGACCTTCTCCTTAGAAAGGTAGGTGACCGGCTTCACATCGCTTAAGGAGACATCCGTCTTGCCGTTGAAGAAATGGGCCTTCTCCTTCTTGATTCCGACCTGGATCTTTTCTCCTACGGAATACCGTTTCTCGCCAGAAGTAGAAGCAATGCTGTAGTCTTTTCTTCCCGGGGCATAGAAATATACCAAAGTCTGGTCTCCCAGTCTTTCCACAAGTTCGACGGTAGAGCGGAAGAGCGTCTCTTCCTCTTCACAGCCAAGGAGAACATCGGAAGGACGGATTCCAAGCTTTACATCAAGCGGGAAGTCTTCTTCCCCAAGATGCCCGAGCTGGAGAGGATTCATCGCAAAGGAGAAAGGCTTCTCCCCTAAGGAGACAAACCTGGTCTTTCCTTCTTCTTTTGTGATCTTTCCTTCCAGGATGTTCATCTGCGGACTTCCGAGGAAGGTAGCGACAAAGACGTTGCAGGGATGGTCGTAGAGGTTGGAAGGAGAATCCACCTGCTGGATGACACCGTCCTTCATCACAACGATCCTGTCTCCCATCGTCATGGCTTCCGTCTGGTCGTGGGTGACATAGATGAAAGTCGTTCCGAGCTTCTGGTGGAGCCTGGAGATCTCCGCCCTCATCTGTACACGGAGCTTGGCATCGAGGTTGGAGAGAGGTTCGTCCAGGAGGAAAGCGTCCGGATGGCGGACGATTGCTCTTCCTAAGGCGACACGCTGCCTCTGGCCGCCGGACAGTTCCTTCGGCTTCCGTCCGAGGTAATCCCTGATTCCCAGGATATCGCTGGCTTCCTTTACACGGCTTTCGATATCCTCCTTGGACATATGATGGCAGCGTAAAGGATAGGCGAGGTTCTCGTATACGGAAAGATGCGGATACAGGGCATAGTTCTGGAACACCATGGCGATGTTCCTGTCCTTGGGCTCCAGGTCGTTGCAGTATCTGTCTCCGATGAAGAGGTTCCCGGAAGTGATACTCTCGAGTCCGGCGATCATACGGAGGGTCGTAGACTTTCCGCATCCGCTTGGCCCGACGAAGACGATGAATTCCTTGTCCCGGATATCCAGGCTGAAGTCCGTCACGGCTTTGACCGACCTGGAGCCGGAGCCGTAGACCTTGCAGACATTCTCTAATCTTACTCTGGCCATAGTTTTATCCTTTCACGGCTCCGGAAGTCATGCCCGAAACCATATTCCTGATCAGGAGGAAGTACAAGACGACGATCGGAACAGCGACAAAGACGGAACCGGCTGCAAAGCGGGAGAATTCCGTCTCTCCCAGGGACATCAGGCCGACAGCTACCGTATAGCAGTCCTTGTCTTTGAGGAGAAGGGTCGGAAGGACGAAGTCCGACCAAGGCCAGGTGAAGGAGGTGAGGGCCGTATAGACGATCATCGGCTTCGCAAGAGGCAGGGTGATAGTTCGGAAGATCCTCAGGTTGGAAGCTCCGTCGATAGAGGCTGCTTCATAGATGGAGATCGGGATCGTATCGAAGAAACCTTTCTGGACCAGGTATCCCATCGGAGCGGTGCAGGAATAGATAAGGATCAGTCCCCAGAGGTTGTTGATCATCTTGAACTGGGTCATCAGGATATAAAGGATGGTCATAGACATGAAGGAAGGGAACATGCCAAGGACCAGTGCTCCTTTCATCAGGTGCCTCCTTGCCTTGAATTCGAAGCGGGAGATCGTATAGGCGGTAAGGATAAGGAGGATGGTAGAGAAAAGGCAGCTGAAGAGAGCGATGACAAAGGTATTGAGAAGCCACTTCGGATAGTTGTACATGTTCGTATCCGTGAAGAGGGTTACGAAGGAGTCGAAGGAATACTCGGAAGGGAAGAATCCGTTGAAGGAGTAGATGGATCCTGTCTTGGAGAAGGAAGCAAGGATAAGCCACAGGCAGGGGAAGACGAAGATGGCGGAGACCAGGATGAGGATGCAGTAGGTCAGGGTGACATTCAGAACTTTTTTGACTTTATGGTTCATCGGTAAGTATCCTCCTTCCTATAGGACGGGGAACGGACATAGACAATCAAGGAGATCGTCGAAGTGATCAGGAAGATCATCAAGCTGATAGCAGCACCGATCGAATAGTAGTTGTTGTTGATGGAGAGGTTATAGAGCCAGTTGATGAGGAGGTCGGAATCGGAAGCCAGGAAGTATCCGTCCGAATACAGACCGCCTCTCAGGAAGTAGAAGATTCCGAAATTGTTGAAGTTCCCGATGAACTGGGAGATCAGAGTCGGAGTCGTCGCAAAAAGGACATAGGGAAGAGTGATATCGAAGAACTGCTTAGGCTTGCTGGCACCGTCGATATCCGCAGCTTCATATAGATCTCCATTGATGTTGGAAAGGATGCCGGTAGCAAGAAGCATGGTCGTCGGAACGGAAAGCCAGGCATTTACGGCGAGTCCGATAAGCCTTGCCGACCACTTGGAATCCCGTCCCAGGAAGTCGACGATGGCCTTGTTGTTCTGGAATCCGCCGGTCAGATAGTAGTTGATAGGACCGCCCAAAGACAGCATGAACCTAAAGGCGATCATCGTGATGAATCCGGGGATTGCATATGCCAGAACCGGGAAGACCCGGAACAGGGACTTGAACTTGACGCATTTCTTGTTGATCAGAAGGGCAAGGCCTAAGCCGAGGAAGTAATTGAGGAAGGTAGATAGGAACGCCCAAAGGAAGTTCCATCCCAGGATCTTTCCGAAGGACGCCCCGACTCCTTTTGCCGTGAAGATGGTCTTGAAGTTTCCGAATCCGTTCCAGTCGACAAGGGCTGGAGGGACGATGGTTCCGCCGTAGTTTGTAAAAGCGATCAGGATCATCATCACGATCGGGATGACGGAGAAGATGAGAACGCCAAGAAGCGGAACAAACAGGGCAAGCTTCGGGAAATCCCTGCCCGCAAGGTTTGCCAAATCCTCTTTGAAGGTATTCGGCTTTCGGCCTTTGATGGTGGAAAGGTAGGTCCTCTGGCAGTCCTTGACGTTGTCGATGTAGAGGGCAAGGAAAATCAGGATTACAAAGACGGTAAAGACTCCCATCAGCAGGAAGATGACGGAGTTGTCTCCTCCGGTATTTGTCCAGGGGTCGGCAACCGTAGTTCCCAGGGTGATAAGCCCGACTAGGAACCGTCCTCCGCAGGCAATCATGAACCAGAGGAAGAAGGCTTCGATGAGGACATAGACGATCCCTTTGACCCACTGGCGGAAGAAGAGCTGTCCTAATCCCATGAACAAAAAGGAAAGCCGTACTTTCCAGTTGGAGATGGAAAGGAAGTCCGCAAAAGAAGTACAGTCTTCCTTTACCTTTTCTGATCCCTTGTTAATGAACCTGGGCATAATTACTTATCCAGCGTATCGATTGCCTGCCTGACCTGGCTTGCGGCATCTCCGAGACCCTTCTTCAGGGATTCATCGGTTAGGTACTTCTGCTTGCCGGCATCCCGGTATGGATCGTTTGCAATATCCTTGTTCAGGGTCTCGCAGGGAGTCCAGACCTGCCCGATTTCCGTCAAGGACGGCATCAGGGAGATGAGTCCGGAATCCATCCGGGAGAAAAGCCCCTTGGCAAGAGTGCCCGATTCCTTGACGACGTCTTTCCGGCAGGGAGCGATTCCCAGAAGGGACTGACGCTTCTTGACCATCTCATAGGAGGTAGCGAAATTAAGGAATGCCAAGGAGGCATTCGGGGACTTCGTATAGGAGGAGATCGCATATCCGTTGATTCCGCCCATCGTCTTCATATCCGTAAGCTGGTCATCGGAAGTGATCTCTTCGCTTAAGTCGCCGCTCTTCGGAAGCTTCGGAAGCTCGCTGATGACTAGATTCTCCTGGGCTTTCTTCTTGGCATCTGCCTTGGAGAGAGTCTTGTCCTTTGTTGTATACTCATTTACCATTTCATTGATAAAGTTGTTGGTTACGTCAGGTGTAGACATGGTGGCAAAATAGTTTCCTTTTGCCATCTCGGAATAGCACTTCGTATCGATAGAAGTATCCGCACAGGTCTGACCCATTACGGAAGCGAGCTGACGGATTACCTTAAGGCCCAAATAGGAGTTCCCGGCATTGAACCCGAGATCTTTCGGATCCGTGTTGTTGTTTCCGAAGAGGTATCCGCCATATGTATAGCAGTATCCGGAAGTGAAGTAGACATCATAGAGAGCCTTCATATACCCTCTCTTCGTTCCGTCCTTTTCGTTGATGCTCTTCGAATACTGGTACAGAGCATTCCAGCTCTCGACCATATCCGGAATCCCGTTGTTGTTCTTGTCGCTGTTCTCCGAAAGCATATCCTTCCTGTAGAAAAGCATCGGAGCCTGGACATTGACCGGAACGCCGAAAGTATACCGGACGTTTCCGACGACGGACTTATAGGCAGCATTTGCCGAATCCGGAAGCTCTGCTTCGGCTTCGATCTTCTTGGTCGGAAGTGGAAGGATGTGCTTGCCTTGGACGTTCTTCATGATCATATCGTTGGCCTGGTAAAGGACATCCGGTCCGTATCCGTAGGGACCGTTCTGGGCAAGGTCGGAATACTGGTCGATATTGGCATCGACCGCTACGATTCCCTTGTCCTTGTAGGCGGCATTGAAAGCCGTCAGGAGTTCATCCAGGTATCCTAAGCTCTTTGCTGTATCGTTTTCCAGGATATGGAGGGTGACGTTCTGCTCCAGCGCACCCGTGAATTTGGAGAAGACGGCTTCGTCTCCGGTAGCATCCGAAATGGATTCAGCGGAACTGGTGGAGTCAGAAGCAGCAAGGGTATCCCCCTTCTTGCAGCCGGTCAGACCGACATTCCAGGTGCATAACAGTGCTAAGACAATTTTCTTTTTCATAATGCCTATTCTCCTTTGATTATAACGTATCCCTTCTTTGCAACTGCATTGTTCTTATATCCGTTTCCGGTAACCATCTTTCCCTTCTCCAAGAGCTCCTTGCTCTCTTTTCCAAGGTTTACATAAAGGGTGTATGTTTCTTTTCCGTCTTCTCTCCTTATCTTCAGGAAGGAATCCTTTGCCGTAATCCGGATTTTTCCTTCCTGGATAGCAGGGAGCTTTCTTAAGGCAACAAGTTCCTTGAGCTTGTCCCTATAAGGAGTATCTTTTTCCAGTGCCGTCCAGTCGAAGCATCTACGGCAGTCAGGATCGTATCCGCCCTCGAGGGGTATTTCCGTTCCGTAATACAGGCAGGGCATTCCGACATAGAGGAAGAGGATAGCCAAAGCCTGGAGAAGCAGGTCCTGGTCATTCTTTACGAGGGAGTAGAAGCGGAAGGTGTCGTGGGAGTCGAGGAGGTTCAGCATCATATCGTTGGCCGGTCCTTTGTTTCTCATCAGAAGTCCGTTCAGCTTGTTGGACAAGCCCTCCGCGGAAAGCTTCCCATAGACAAAGCAGTCATACAGGGCTTTGGTGAAGGCATAGTTCATGACGGAATCGAACTGATCGCCCATCAGGAAGGGGTAGGAGTTATGCCAGTTCTCGCCGATGAGGACGGCCTCGGGGTTGGCTTTCTTGATGGCTAGGCGGAACATCCTCCAGAAAGCGTGGGAGACTTCGTCCGAGACATCCAGTCTCCACCCGTCGATTCCGACTTCCTTTATGTAGTAGGTCCCGATCGAACAGAGGTAGTCCTGCACCTCTTCGTTGGAGGTGTTGATCTTCGGCATATAGTTGCAGTCGGCAAACGTTTCGTAGTTGACTGTTTTGGTGTCCGGTTTGTCGCCGTGGATTACGAACCAGTCATGGTACCTGGAATTCTTCCCGTTTGTCAGGACATCCTGGAACCGTTTTGATTTGGAGGAGCAGTGGTTGAAGACGGCGTCAAGGACGATACGGATTCCTTTCTCGTGGGCTTTTCTTACAAGCTCCTTCAGGTCTTCCATGGTTCCGAACTGCGGATCGACTTCGAAGTAATCGATGGTGTCGTACTTGTGGTTGGTATCGGAACGGAAAATCGGGGTCAGGTAGAGGGCGTTGATTCCTAAATCTTCCAGGTAATCCAGCTTCTCGATGATTCCCCTGATGTCCCCGCCGGCAAAATCATGGTTTGTCGGAATCTTTCCCCATGGCAAGGTGATATAGGAGCGGTCCTTCTCCTTGTCGGCATAATAGAACCGGTCGATGAAGATCTCGTAGAAGACAGCCGACTTCACCCAGGACGGCTCCTTGAGGATATCGGCATCGTTGATATAAGATAGCTGGAAGAAATCGAAATAGGAAGTCTTGAAATCATATGTCTCGCTTAGTCCGCTCTCGGAATAGAAATACGTCTTTCCGGCATTGACAAAGCGGAAGACATAAGCCAGTCTCGAGTCTTCCAGAGCAAGCGTGGTTTCGTAGTAATCGAAATCCCCGTCGCAATAGCAAAGCTCCATATCCTGAGAGCGCTGCTCTTGCGGGAAAGTATATTTATTGTTGAAAAGAACCTGGATTTTTTCGTATCCGTCATCCTTCTTGGTTCTTAGCCTGATAACCATTCTCCTATCGGAAACAGGAAAGGCATATTGAGATTCCAGTTCGTGCAGCAAAGCAAGTTTATCCATGGTTTTGAGTCCTCTTTTGGTTGAAATACAGCTAGTCCAACGTATAATAAACGTAATGACAGGAAAGAAAATTACCATCAAGCAGATTGCGAAGGAAGCGGGCGTATCGACCGCAACTGTCTCTTATGTTCTCAACGACCGCAAGGATCAGAAGATCAGCGATGCTGCCAAGAAGAAGATTCTGCAGATTGCTAATCTTTACCATTACAGCGTGAATCCGGCTGCCAAATCCTTGGTTACCGGGCATTGCAATTCCGTAGCCGTCTACATCCAGAGCAGCGATTCCCTGCTCCGCCTTGCAGATGCGTTCATCATCATCTCCCGTCTTTCGGAAGCCTTCCATGCTGCCGGGATCAACGTGGTCCTTACTCCCGACACGGATACTTCCCAGGCCCAAAATGTCGATGGGATCATCTGCGTAGGTACCAAGAAGGAACTCTTCCGGAAGATCGCCAACAACAACTTCGTTCCGGTAATTGCCATCGATACCATCATCCGGGATCCCCTGTTCCATGAGATCATTGATGACTATTCCCTCTTTTCCGGGAAGACGATGCTTACCCTGCCTCTTTCTTCGGAAAGCTATGAGCAGTATCTTTCCGGCCATTTTCATCTTGTGACAATCAACAAGGCCGGCGATATCGACAGATATTTTCAGGAGAACCAGGGCCAGGACACCTATATCCGGAACAACTCCGTAAAGAACTACTGCAGCGAGAAAGGGTACCATCCCATCCTCCTAGATTCCTGGACCCAGGAGAAGACGAACAGAATCGTGGATTTCTTTAAAGACATAACAGCCGATAAAGCCGATATCCCGAATCAGATCAAGCTGTAATACGAAGAAGAAGGCACGGGCGGATTGCCCGTGCCTTTCTTCTTTTAAGCATGAAGGGCAAGCGTAATCATACTGGAGTAGGCATTGAAGGAGATGTCGTAATTTCCTGCGGTCAGGACTAAGATGTTATTACACTTATCCTTAGCTTGGAAAGCATCCTTTGCAGCACTATCCGGAGAAACGTTAGCAAAATTGAAGGATCCGATCTTGTTGCACCAGCTATCTCCAGGTTCCGTAGCATCCGCCTTGAACTTGGCAAGGGTGAATTCATCGTCCTTGGCGAGTGCGACATTGCTGATTACATACGTGTTGGCTGTGGCAGCATCGGCGGCAAGCTTGAAGCCGGCAGTGAAGACCGTATCCCAGTTGTGTTCTCCGATCTTTCCGTTGATGTAGTACTGTCCGTCGACAATTCCCTTTGTGGAATCGATGGCGATGGCAAGAGTAGAAGTGGAAAGCTTGTAGGTGAAGGTATAGGCTCCGCTGGTCTTCGTCTTGATATTGTTGTCGCTGGCTTCGACTAATGCCTTGGAAGTGTCATCGAGGTTGGAGTAGTTGATGTATTTGTCTCCTAAGGAAACGGTTCCGTCGGCAGCCGTCTTCATGGAAGAGAACATGAACTGATCTTCGGCAGCGATATAAGAAGTCAAAGTGTAGGTATCCTTGTCGGCATCCATGGCCATCTTTGTCTGGTCGTTATACATATCCTTCCAGGCAGTGATCTTCTCTCCCTTGAGGTAGAAGTCATAAGTGAACTGTGCCTTAGGAACAACGAGGTCTCCGTTTCTCTTGATCTTCAGGTAATTGACGTTGTTGACCTTGGTGGCAGCATCATCGAATTCCGGGAAGGTCTGGAAAGTAATCGTGTAGTTTCCGTCCTTCTTGACCTTGATGTTGCTCTTTCTGGTAGAACCGGCAAGACCGCCGGCGCAATCCAGGAGCTCCATATCCGGGGAAGAGACACAGCCGAATCCGTACTGCCAGTCCCAGGCTTTGGTATCCGTGAAGGAGGTTACCTGGAACATATCTTCATTGTAGAGATCCAGAGTCAGCTCATAGATATTGGCATTGGCAACGTCCTTCTTGACGAGCTTGGTTGCATCGGCACCGCCATCAGCACCCCAGTTCGAAGCGGAAAGGACAGGACTTCCGCCGTTTCCGGCAATGAAATAATCCTTCGTGTCTGCAGTATAGGTAGAAAAAGCAGCAAAGACGGTCGTGTCTTCACTCAGAGCCTTGTCGAAATCGAAGAGGATGCTGTAGGTCGGAGTTCCGTACCAGTTGATGAATGTCTTTCCGGCAGGAGCAGCAGGAGTGAAAGCAGACGCTTTTCCGCCCTTGGCAATCTCCTCGGTTTTGAGAATTTCATTTCCGTTCTTGAAAGTGACCGTGACCTTATTGGCATCCGGAGTGGAAGCGGAATCGGCAACGGAAGAAGAACTACCGGCAATGCTGGAAGAGATACTGCTTCCCTTGCAGGAAACCAGTCCTGCTAAGGCTAACGTCAGGACGACTAGCGACTTCTTTGCGATTCGTGACATAAGGTGCCTCCTTGCTACCTATACGTTTAAGCAAAGACATATTAGCACCGTAAAAAACACGAGTCAATAATTAAATGAAAGCGATACCAAATAAGAAAACATGACTACTTAAAAGTTTAAGTTTGGTTTTGCCTAAAACTCGAATGTTTTTGAAAAAGAGAGGCAAATTGTTAAGTATAGAAAATTTTTTTGGCATAAGTTAAGGGCTATTTATTTTCCTTAGGGAAAGAAACAGAGAACAAAGAAAAAGAAGGAAAATTTTTTAAATGCCTGAAAAGTGACAGCTTTTCCATCGGATCCTGAACTATTTGTTCCATTTTATGGAAAATGTTCCCTTGTTTTCCTCTATCTTATCGTTATAATGCAAAATAGAGGTGAAAAAGATGAAAAAAAGAGGGATTAGTTTAGTGTTTCTTTCCCTTTCCTTCTTCTTGGGCGGTTGCCATTCCGGTTTTGCTTCTTCCGTTTCGGACAATGTTTCGACTTCGGTATCCGGGGATTCTTCGTCCGTCCAGGCACCCGGCAATCATTCCGGAGGAGGTGCCGGCGGAAACGGTGGCGGAGGCGGGAACCAAACCGGTTCTGCGACTTATGGAGCCGTCAAGGAGATCTCATCGACTTCTACCGAAACGAACAAGACCTATTCTTCTACGGGTAGCGATGAGAGTGCCATTCTCTGCAAGACGGCTTCCGTTACCGGTACTATCAGTATGCTGAATTTCAATCACCCTGCCTGAAACGAAAAAATCACTTGACACCGGAAGCCTTGTGGGCGACCATGGTCAGGTGATTTCTTTTTTTGACTGCTTTATCTGGCAAAGGACGGCGTCCTGCTCCTGGGTTCCTTCCTTCTGTAGGCCGAATGCACCCAGTCCGGCACTTCCGGACTGTCGAACATGTGGTCCGCATTGCCTTTGTAGGCATCCGAAAGGACCCACTTCATGTAGGATAGAGGCTCCAATCCGTTGTTCCTTGCGTTCTCTATCATCGTCATGGCGACGGCGGAGCAGTCTCCTCCGTTGCTTCCCCTGACGAAGAGGAAGTTCCGCCTTGCCAGGGCATAGGGCTTGACGGTCCTTTCTGCCTCGCTGTTGTCGGTCGGCGCCAGTCCGTTCCTTGTGAACGTCAGGAACGCCTCCTTGTCGTTTAGGAAGTATTTCGCCGCCTTGCACATCGCCGAATCCTCGGCATACCTGCCCGGTATGTCCTCTATGGCCCTTACCGGCCCGTCGACGTGGGCAGCCCTCTTCGGATCGTCCCTCAGCGCAAGCCTCTCGTCTGCCGTCTTGGGCCCGATCTGGCGTATCTCCTCCTCGTCGCAGAACACCCTTTCGAAAAGTCCCACGATCCTTGCCGACTCGTGCTTCTTCCTTTCCTTCCTGGGCAGTCCCTTCTGTATCTCCTTCCATTTCCTGGCCGCATGGACCAGGCAGCGCTGTATTCCCATGCCGAGGTCGGAGAAGCGGTCATAGCCTCCGTATCCGTCGACGACGATGAGCCCCTTGTAGTCGCTTCCCAGGACCTCGGATACGATTCCGGTCGTCCTGTCCTGGCTGAAGTGGTAGTATCTGTATCTCTTCCCTCCCACCAGGGCGGAAAAGACGAATATGTACCCGTTCACCCTGTCCTGGGCATCCAGCGTCCTCACAGGGGTCTCGTCTATGTGGACCACCTGTGCCTTCCTTATCATGTCCTTATACGATCCATATAGAGGAAGCATGGCATCGCATGCCGCCGACGTCCAGCGGTAGAGTGTCTGTGTGTCGATCGGGAAGCCGGCATCCGAGAACCATGAGACGTACCTGTAGTGGGTGACTCCGAAGCCATACTTCATCATGAGGATGTCGGCAAGCAGGCCCGGGCCGGCGATGCAGTTGCGTGCCGGGGCATGGCTTGGCTCGCTCAGGAACTCGTTCTCGGTCCCCTTCTTCTTGTAGACCGGCCTGACGACCTTGTATACGGAAAGCCTTGCCTCGCAGTATTCCAGCATGTAGGTCTGGCCGTTGCTGACGATATAGTATCTGCCCTTCTCGTCTTCCGGCAGGCCTTCCAGCGGATCGAGCGTTATGGTCGGATTCTTCCTTGAGGCGGCCTCGAGGTCGACCTGCGAGAAGTTCGTCGAGCCTGCCGGCCTGCCCGTGTGCCCGGACTTGGGCTTGCCGCCGCCATCCGTTCCTGCCTTGGCTTCGTCGGCAT
>ENA-UOOE01001076-UOOE01001076.1-fermentation-metagenome-genome-assembly--contig:-NODE-1076-length-24107-cov-3.807376_pt1 | contig 24107 bp, 19 predicted proteins | sample MGYA00245776_ERZ724021 | MGnify/ENA primary metagenome ERZ724021 (study PRJEB28704, sample SAMN03018321) | fermentation metagenome | biome: anthropogenic terrestrial biome; feature: soil; material... | reverse complement strand
GCCAGTACATATCCCAGTACTCCTTCTTGTACCTGACTTCATCTCTGAAGAAGGCGCGGAGCATGGACGGCCAGGGGGCCGTTTGGACGATATTGCCCCCGTAGCCCAGTGGGACCGAGTTGGCATCCTCGTCGTAGATATCGGTGTTCATGCCGGGCAGCGGAAAGCAGACAGAACCCGGCTTCTCAGGTGTCATGGCCAGCGGTGCAACGACATGGCATCCCGTCTCGGTCTGCCACCAGGTATCCATGATAGGTGCCTGGTCGGAGCCTATGTTCTTTCTGAACCACATGTAGGCCTCTGGATTAAGCGGCTCGCCTACAGATGCCAGAATTCTGATGCTGGACAGGTCGTACTTCTTGACGAATTCCTCACCGGATTTCATAAACATCCTTACAGCGGTGGGTGCGCTGTAGAATACAGAGACGCCATACTCCTCAATGATGGACCACCAGCGTCCCAGATCCGGGAAGTCGGGAGAGCCTTCGTACAGGATGCTGGAGGCACCCAGGATCAGCGGACCGTAGATCACGTAGGAGTGTCCGGTGATCCAGCCTGCATCAGCCGTGCACCAGTAGACGTCATCATCGTGGACATCCAGCACCCATGAGGTTGTCTGGGCTGCACCAACAGCATATCCGCCGTGAGCGTGCTCAATACCTTTGGGCTTGCCGGTTGTGCCGGAGGTGTACAGAATGAACAGCCTATCCTCCGGATCAAGCGGGACGGTTTCACACTTGGTGGACTGGCCAGCTACGAAATCGTCATAATAGACATCTCGGCCCTCAGTCATGGGCACAGAGACTCCTGTCCTCTTGACTACTATCACCTTCTTAACGGAGGGTGAGGTCTTCAAGGCCTCATCGACATTAGGCTTGAGGGGCAGGGGTTTTCCGCGCCTGTAGAAGCCGTCGGCAGTGACGACGACCTTGGCCTCGGCATCGTTGACCCTGCTTGCCAGGCCGCCTGAGGAGAATCCAGAGAACACCAGGGTATGAATAGCTCCGATCTTGGCGCATGCCAGCATGGTGATGGGCTGCTCTGGAATCATAGGAAGGTACGTCACAACTCGGTCTCCCTTCTCTACTCCCACGCTCTTGAGGGCGTTGGCCAGCCTGTTGACCTCTCTGTAGAGCTGATAGTAGGTGATAGCTTTTGTATCGCCCACGGGCTCGCCGACGAAGTAGTAAGCTACTTTGTTGCGTTTCTCGGAGTGAGCATGCCTGTCAACTGCATTGTAAGCCACATTGACCTTGCCGCCAGTAAACCACTTGTAATGGGGCTTTTCGGAATCGTCAAGAATCTGGGTATAGGGCTTGAACCAATCGACGAAGGTCCGGGCCATCTCATCCCAGAATTCTATGTAATTGTCCGAGCACCACTTGCGCATTTCATTCTCAGTCTTGAAGCCTTTATTCTTCATCCACTGATACGAATTCGAGTGCTCAATAATCCATTGCGGAGTATTGAAAATCCTTGTCTCTTCCTGGAGAACAGCCGTTTTTGCCGTATCCGATTTCATAGTATAACATAACTTATTATGGTATATTAGGATTTCGCTCCATCTCTTATTTCAAACCATCACCATCCGAAAAGAAACATATCTGCAGCCGTTTCTGCGGCCATCACGAAAACTTTATCAATCAAATATTATGTTATATTATCTTATGAAACAATTATCTGTACTAGTGGAAGATGATGTTCTAGAGGCTATCGAGAAGCGCATATTGGCCTCTGGCCGCAGCAAGAGCGACGTCGTCAGGGATCTCCTAATAATCGGCCTGAAAAAACCTCCGACTTCCGCATACAGAGATCTTGTAATGGATGCCATTGCAGCACATGAAAAGAGATTCCACGCAACGGAGAAAACTGAGGAATCATGAAGAATAAGGGATGCAAAAATAAAAAAATTTATGCCTTGGCCAGCCCCCTGGCCTCGCGGGCTATGCGAGCTGCGGCCTCCTTTCTCATCATCTCCGCAAACTCCCTCTGGGTTGAATAGATCAATGCACCCGTGGGGCATGCGGCCACACAGGCAGGAACCTCCAGGCTCTTGCAGCGGTCGCATTTAACCGCCATTCTCACCTCTTTCTTCCGGCCTACAACTCCGTAGGGGCAGATCATTGCGCACATCCAGCAGCCCATGCAGTTCTCTTCAATGCGTTCCACCACACCGCTTATCGAGTCCTGAACCAGGGCTCCGGTGCGGCAGACGGCAACGCAGGGGGCATCCTCGCAGTGCCGGCAGATCATGGGCACATTCCTGCCCTCTGCCTTTTCCACATAAAGCAGGCGGACGGGCACAGGCTTCTCCGAGATAGAAGAAATGAGGTTCTTGGAGGTGGAGTGCTCAACCGCGCAGGCCATCTCGCAGGATCGGCAGCCCATGCACCTCTCCAAGCGGACGAATATCTCCTTATTCTCCTTCATCGCAATCACGCCAAGCCCAGCTTCTTGCGCTGGCTATCGATATGCTCAATCATCAGGCTTGCGGCTTTCACCGGATCGGGCTCCACGGCAAAGCATGCTCCTACCACGTCCTTTGCGCCGGAGGTGAGAAGATCGGCCACTGCTTTGCTTCCCATGACAGGCGGAACGGTTCCGAGGACCGTGAACACTCCAGAACTGACCACATATGCGCCGATGGATACCGCTTTCTCGCTCATCCACTCAGGAGCTGCCCCTGCTGCCGGCAGGTCGCTTATGTCCACTCCCAGAGCATTGGCCAGGGCGGCGGCAGCGACCAGAATGCGGCTGATGTCCACGCATGAGCCCATGTGAAGGACCGGGGGGACTCCCAGGGCCTGGCAGACTGCCTTAAGGCCGTCGCCCGCCTTCTCTGCTGCTTCCGGCTGGAGGAGGCCCGCCTTGGCGCAGGCCTGGGCGTTGCAGCCTGTGGTTAGGACCAGGACGTTGTTCTTGATCAGTTCTCCGACCATGCCGATATGTCCAGAGTCCTGGGTGATCTTGGGATTGTTGCAGCCCACCACGGCGCCTATGCCCCTGATGCTGCCGCTCTTGATGGCGTCTATCAGCGGGTCTAAGCTGCCTCCCAAAGCGGAGACTATCGCCTCCACCGAGAAGCCGGCCATGCATCGGGTTTTGATATCGGGGATCTGGACCCGGGAACGATCGCGGTTGCGGAAGTTTTTCACCGCCGTACGCACGATTTCCCTGGCCGTCTCCCCAGCAGTATCCTCATGGAACTCCATGTGGGTCGCGCCGGGGAACTTGGCTTTGGGTGAGGTGGATATCAATTTGGTATGGAAGCAGCCAGCCATTGTGCCCAGGGCGGGCATGATGCACTGCACATCCACCACCATCGCCTCCACCGCGCCCGTGGCCATCACCAGCTCCTGACTGAGAAAGTTGCCTGCTACCGGAACGCCCTGGCGCATCAGAGCCTCGTTGGCCGTGCAGCATATCCCTGCCAGGTTGATTCCCTCTGCCCCCTCATTTCGTGCCAGAGCGATCATCTCCGGATCTGATGCTGCAGCGATGATCATCTCAGAGAGGAGGGGCTCGTGGCCATGGATGACGATGTTCACCTTCTCCGGCTCCAGGACACCCATGTTGGCCTCGGAGAATATCGGTTGAGGGGTGCCGAAGATGACATCCTGCAGCTCAGTGGCGATCATTGAGCCTCCCCAGCCGTCAGAGATGCTGGTCCTGAGGCCATGCAGTATGAGGTTCACATAATCGTTGTCCACGCCGATATGAGTTCGGTGCATGCATTCCACTATCTCCCTGTCCACGCCCCGGGGGTCGATTCCCAGCTTCTTCCACAGCTCGAGCCTTTGGGGCGGAACCCGGCGGGTGAACTGGATGGGGCCGTCCTGTTTTCCAAATTCTGCCAATATGGCTGCTGCCAGGAGGGCAGGGCTGTCCACTCCGTACTCTTTCATCAGCCGATCGAGCTTCTCCTGGTCCTTGATGCCATAGGAGGGGGCTTTGCCCTCCACTATGAGCTGGAAGGCATGGGCTACATCCCTCCCGTGGTCGGAGTGGGCCGCTGCCCCGGCGGCAATGCTCCTCAGTAGGTTTCGCGCCACGATTATGTCTGCTGTGGCCCCGCAGACGCCCGCGCTTGCTCCCTCCCCAAATGGATCAATTCGACAGGGTCCCATGTTACAGTTTCTGCAACATATGCCCAGCTCGCCGAAACCGCATTGAGGCTGCTGTTTTTCCAGTCTATCCCAGGCTGTCTCCAGGCCGGACTTCTCACAAGCCCGTAGCATCTCCTGGCAGGCGGGGTCCATGGATTTGCTGCGAATATCGTTGGTCATTTTCCAATCCCTCTATAGTGAGCACAAGTAGCGACGGAATCACCATTTTACTATTTAATCATGGTGTTTTGGTCGGAGAGAATTTGCTGAAACAGCGAGGAGCCAATTTATTCACTCTCATAGCCTTGCCACAGCGGACTTCCATATCTTTTCCCTTTCAAACACCCAGCGCCAGCCGCAGGGTGTTTCGCACCGCCGGGGCCAGGCCCAGGGTGATCAGGGCCAGCTTGGTGAGGTTTCTCAGGGATCGGTCATCAATGGCCTTATCGATCATAAAAAGGGCGGGCAGGAGCACGATCAGCTTCAGTGGGTACATGACCGCCGCTGTTCCTGCCAGATCGATGAGGAACGTGGGGACGACATGCTTTTCATAGTAGCCAAACCAGTCCACTCCCAGGTAGGTGGAGCTGGCATCGAGCATATGGGCATAGACGATCATGAGGTTAAACCTGTCATCCAAAAAGGATAGGCCAGATATTGCTCTGCGAGAGAGCAGCAATCCTCCAGTCAGGGCGGAGCCCAGGAGGAATACCACCCCGATGACCCAGCCGTTCTCCAGGCCCACCCCGAAAAGCAGCATGAGATTGAACAGGGTCCAGGCAAGGCCTATAGCGGCGTAGCCGTGATGGAATTGGTCCCCCTGAAGCCTTCTGGTGAGTATCAGTGATCCAGCGGTGACCAGGAAGACCAGGAAGAATATGAGGGGAGTGATTAATAGATAGCTCCAGGGCGGTTGCACGATCTCAGCGTCCTCTATCACCCTCAAGCTCGAGCCAGCCAGGATGTAGGGCAGGGTAGATAAGACCATCCGCTCATCGATCGCCAGACGATAATGGCGAAAGAGCTTCACCAGTCCCAGTATCGCCAGGCCCAGCACCACCGCCCAGGTGATCGTGTCCACTGGGTTGTAGCTCGTATCATAGATGATGGGGTGGATGTAGTACCTGTATATCCAGTCTGCTAAATCGATCACATCAGGTCATTGCACTCTCACAGTATTTCAGCCGATCGAAATATGGCGTGCAAAAAGTATTTATATTGCAGAACGCCAAGCATGCTTGTCCATTTTCCGATTTTAGCTGAGGTAATTGAATGGTCGAGGTGTTCAAAGGTACAACTACGGTAGGTGTACTCTGTGATGGAGGTGTAGTCCTTGCATCGGAGAGCCGTGCTACCATGGGCAGCTTCATAGCCAGCAGCCAGGCCAAGAAGATCTATCAGATCGACGACCTGGTGGGTATGACCACTGCCGGAGGTGTAGGTGATGCCCAGTCTCTTGTCCGGATGGTTCAGGTGGAGGCCAGGCTCTATAAGATGCAAAGGGGCGAAGGATTGACGGTCAAGGCCGTCACAACCATGCTCGCCAATATTCTCTCATCCAGGCGCTACTATCCTTTTATGGTTCAGCTCATCATGGGCGGTGTGGACAGATACGGCCCCAGGATTTACTCATTGGATGCCCTGGGAGGTCAGATCGAGGAGCGAAGGATTGTCGCTACTGGCTCCGGTTCTCCGGTCGCTTATGGCGTATTGGAGGCCATGTACAAGCCGGGTATCAGCGTCGAAGATGGAACTGTTCTGGCGGCTAGGGCAATTCATAACGCTTTGAAGCGAGATTCCGCTTCTGGTGATAAGATCGAGCTCGTTAGGATTACAGATAAATATGAGGAGGTAGGCGAGCCGGAGTATTCGGAGATTATGAATCTCATTTAATCTTTTTTGGATGTGTAATATTGTCGGTAGAAGAAGTACTTTTTGAGCTCAAACGCAAGGTTCAGAGCAAACTGCCCCCGGACATCAACGTCACGGGGCTGGAGTTCGAGGGTCCGGAGCTGGTCATCTACACCGATGACCCCAAGAAGGTGGCTGATGACGGTGAGATCATAAGGAACCTCGCCAAAGAGCTTCGCAAGAGAGTGGTGGTCCGGCCGGACCTGAAGGTATTGGCAGATCCTGAATCTGCTATAATCAAGATCCAGGAGGTCGTGCCCAAAGAGGCAGTCCTCACCAACTACCACTTCGACGGCGAGACCGGTGAGGTGCAGATCGAGGCGGAGAAGCCCGGGCTGGTGATCGGCCGCCATGGTGCCACCCTGCGGGAGATCACAAAGCTGATCGGCTGGACGCCGAAGGTGGTCAGAACCCCGCCGGTTAGATCTTCGACCATCGCTAATATCAAGGATTACCTGCGCAGCGTGCAGAGCGAGAGAAAAAACATCCTGCGCACAGTGGGCAGGAAGATCCACCGGGATATTGCTTCCAAGGACCAGTGGGTCAGAATAACCACCTTAGGCGGCTGTCGGGAGGTGGGCAGAAGCTGTATGCTCCTCTCCACTCCAGAGTCCCGTATCATCATCGACTGCGGAATAAATGTGGGATCGGATGACTCAGCCACCCCATACCTCTATGTGCCTGAGGTCTATCCCTTGAACCAGATCGATGCTGTGGTCCTGACCCATGCTCTATAAGTACGGCTATGAGGGCCCCATCTACTGCACTCCCCCTACCAGGGATCTTTTCGTTCTCTTGCAGCTGGATTACATCGAGATCGCGGGCAGGGAGGGGAACCGTCTTCCCTATGACTCAGGAATGATTCGCGAGGCGCTTAAGCATACCATCACCCTCAACTATGGAGACGTTACCGACATTGCTCCCGATACCAAACTGACCATGCACAACGCCGGGCACATCCTGGGCTCATCAATCGCCCATTTCCATATCGGTGACGGCCTATACAATGTGGCCTTTACTGGAGACTATAAGTTCGAGAGAACCAGGCTCTTCGATCCGGCGGTCTGCAACTTCCCCCGCCTGGAGACCCTGGTGACCGAGGCCACCTACGGTGGGACGAACAGCATCCAGCCCTCTCGCAAGGAGGCGGAGATCAATCTGATCAAAGTGGTAAAGGAGACCATCAACCGGGGCGGCAAGGTTGTAATCCCCGCGTTCTCTGTGGGCCGCAGCCAGGAGGTGATGGTAGTCCTGGAGGAGGCCATCAGAAAGAAGGTGATCGATGAGGTGCCGGTCTGCCTGGACGGCATGATCTATGAGGCCACTGCCATTCATACTTCATACCCGGAGTACCTCAATAACGATCTGCGGGACCTTATATTCCATAAGGGGATCAATCCATTCCTGGCGGAGTGCTTTGTCCAGGTGGAGTCTCCCAAGCAGAGGACGGAGATAGTTGAAGGGCCGCCTTGCGTTATACTGGCGACGAGCGGCATGCTCAATGGCGGACCGGTGATCGAGTATCTCAAGCGCCTGGGACCGGATGAGAAGAATACCCTGGTCATCGTCGGCTATCAGGCAGAGGGAACCCTTGGCAGACGGATTCAGAAGGGCTGGAAGGAGGTCCCGCTATCTGTGGATGGAAAGACCCAGACGGTGAAGATCAACCTGGAGGTTACAACAGTCGATGGCTTCTCCGGTCACTCCGATCGCCAGCAGCTCATGGAGTACCTGAGGCGCATATATCCCAAGCCAGGCCGGGTTCTAACCAACCATGGTGAGGAGGGCAACTGTCTGGATCTGGCCAGCTCCATCTACAAAAGATACCGGATTCCCACCATGGCTCCCATGAACCTGGAAACCATCAGGCTGATCTGATCTGATCTTCAAAAGCTTTATCAAAGAAAAGGCATAATGTCAATCCTAGTTATTACCGTGAGGTTCTTGTGACTGGAAAAAGAACGCGGATCATCAATGATCCATCAGATCTGGTTCCATTATTGCAGGCCTTTGGCTCAGCCGTTCATAAGAAGATATTCGATGAGCTAAGCCGGGAATGGCGAACTGAGCGGGAGCTAGCTGGCCTTTTCGGCGATGACGCTGGCGTCCACAGAAGCGTAGCCCTTCTGCGCAAGAGTGGCCTGATAGAGACGAAGTGGAGGGTGCCTGAGCCCGGGGAGAGCCCGGAGAAAGAGTATCATTCCACCTACTCTCGCATCCAGGCCAACTTCCAAGCGACCATGGAGGATCTGAGCGAGCTGATCAGCCTTACTTTTATGTCCGATGAGGAGCTGAGGGAGGTAACTGAGAAGCTGCAGAAGATGGTTAATGGAGGCAACAACTCGCTTTCTAATCTTTCCCGGGAGCTGGGACTCAGTCAGGTATTCATTCGTGGCGTGGCCAAGAGGGCAGAAGGACTGGCGGTGCGAGGACAGCGGATAGAGCCTTATGAAGAGGATTTCTGATGGCCAATGTATTGCAGAGCAAGAGGGAAAGCTCTCGTTTTCAGATTCTGGTTGAGATTGCTGCCCATCAGCCCAACCTCCGCCAAAAGGAGGTGGCAAACAAGCTTGGTGTCACCCCTCAGGCGATCTCCGAGTACATCAAGGAGCTGGTGGTAGACGGCCTGGTAACTACAGATGGCCGCATGCGTTACAGCATCACCAAAGAGGGCGTGGAGTGGCTGCTGGATAGCGCTGCTGAGCTGAAGCGATATGCTCGGGTGGTGATGGAGGAGATCATCAGCCATGTGTCCGTCTGGACGGCGATAGCTGAATCCGATTTGGTCGAGGGAGAGAGGGCCTCCTTGGAGATGAGAGGCGGCCTATTGTATGCCAACAAAAAAGAAAAGATCGAGGCCAGCGGGATTGTCATTGCCAGCGCCAGCGAAGGGGAGGATGTGGGCATCTCAGACTTGCGGGGATTGATAAGCCTGGAGGAGGGGAGGATAACCCTATGCAAGGTTCCGCGAGTGCAAGCAGGCGGATCGAGAGGGGTTGACCTGGAGGTTTTGAAAGGTCTGCTCTCAGAGGAGAGGATGGTGGGGTGCCTGGGAATTGAGGCCCTGGTGGCTCTGAGGAAGGCCGGCAGGAAGCCGGATGTGCTCTTCGGTGCCAAGGAGTTCGCGGTGGAGGCGGCATACCATGGAGTCAGCTCTCTGGTGGTGAGCGTGGACGAGCAGATCCCCGGCCTTTTAACCCGCCTGGAGTCCGAGGGCCTGAAGTACGAGCTCATAGATCTCACTCTTGGCTGAATCGAACTCGCAGATTCAAAGATGACTTTTCAGGTTCTTGCTCAGGCGGACAGGTCTCGCATACAGTTATTGCCCCAGAGCGGGGACAAGGTTCTCTTCGAGGGCCATTTGCGCTTGAAGGACATGCCCCAGGGGCCAAGGGTCTTCAAGTTCCTGGTCAAGAAGGAGAATGAGGCCGAGAGGTACCTTCCCCCAGAGGATGCTATGAGGCTGCTTCGCAAAGCCGGGGCCATCTATCTCGTCAGGGGGGACTCGGCTCTGGAAAAAAGGTTCCTGGAGCTATTGGATTCCTACCAGCTGCAGTACCGCTTCGTCCAGGTTTGTGGCCACTGTCTGGGGCAGAAGAGGGTGACCTATGTGGGGCGAGATGCCATAACCTACAAGGGCGCCCGCATCTGCGAGAACTGTGCAGCAGCAGAGCTTCTCCGAGAGGCCGATTTTCATCATCTGAGCCGTCCTGCCAAGTCCCATCTGGCCAGGATCCTGAAAAAGAGGCGATCTTTGGATGATGTCATCGGCCTGCTATCTTTGCAGAGGCTCGAGCCTGAGCTAACCCGGTTTGATTTCATTCCCGCCAGCCATGAGGAAACTGGTCTGCCCCTGGATTCAATCGACCTGCCTGGACCCCTTAAGGAGCTGTTGCGTCGCAGGCTGACAAGACTCCTGCCCGTCCAGTCCAGGGCAATCTCAGCCGGCCTCCTGGAAGGAAAAAGTCAGCTGGTTGTATCAGCTACAGCTACTGGTAAGAGCCTGATCGGAGAGATGGCGGGGATAAAGAACCTTTTGCAGGGAAATGGCAAGCTACTGTTTCTGGTGCCTCTGGTGGCCCTGGCCAACCAGAAGTACGATCAGCTCTCCGCCTATAATGAACTGGGCTTTCAGACCTCCATTCGGGTGGGAACAAGTCGCATCCGTCTGGGAAAGAAGAGGAAGATCGTCCAGAGCCTTAATGCTGACATAATATCCGGCACCTACGAGGGCATAGATCAGGTGATCCGCACCAAAAAAAGCCTGGGGCGGGTGGGAACGGTGGTGATCGATGAGGTTCATATGCTGGAAGATGCTGAACGCGGCCATCGTCTGGCTGGGATGATCGCCCGCCTGAGAAATGCTGCCCCAGAGGCGCAATTCATCTTCCTCTCCGCCACAGTAGGAAATCCGGGGGCCCTGGCCAAGCGGCTGAATGCAGCTTTAGTGGAGTACGAGGTGCGGCCGGTGCCCATTGAGCGCCATCTAATCTTCTCCTCGGGAAAAGAGAAGCGAATGCTCTTGCGCCAGTTGGTCGCCCAGGCGGAGAAGCTGACATCGTCTACCGGCTACCGTGGCCAGACCATAATCTTCACCAACTCTCGCAAAAATTGCTATAACCTCGCTCAGGCGATCCCCGGGGCGGCAGCTTATCATGCCGGCCTGCAGTATCCAGAGAGGAAGAGAATCGAGGAGCTATTTGGCCAGGGAAAGATCAGCACTGTGGTGACGACCGCAGCGTTGGCCGCCGGGGTAGACTTTCCCGCCTCCCAGGTGGTCTTCGAGTCCCTGGCCATGGGCATCAACTGGCTGAATGTGCACGAGTTCAATCAGATGCTGGGAAGGGCAGGCAGGCCAGGTTATCATGACCTGGGATTGGTCTACATCTTGGCCGAGCCGGGCCGACGGTTCTCCTCTGGTCGGGGGGAGTCAGAGGATGAGATGGCACTTGCCCTTCTGCACGGCGCTATGGAGGATGTGGCCCCGGAGTTCTCGGATGAGCAGCAGCAAGAGGAGGTCTTGGCCAATGCTGTCGCTGCCAGATCCCGTCAGGAGCTGGAGAAGCTGCATGATCTAACCCTGGGTCTGGATGATCTGGATAGCGCCCTGAATTCTCTCGAGAGGGCAGGTTTGGTCAAAGGCTTTGAGCCCACCCGCCTCGGAGCGGCAGCAGCAGCCCATTTTCTCACTCCAGATCAGACAAATCTCATCGCTAAGAGGATTGGCAAAGGAAGATCCGCTTTGGAGGTGGCAGTTGAACTGGAGGGTTTTGAGGCTATTTATCTGAAGTTCGCCGAGCATATATCCACCAAGCTGCATATGCAGGTCTCCCAGAGGGCTCTACATGGCTCATTTTTGGATCTATTAAGCAGCTCCGACCTGAACCAGCTGGAGAGGAAGATTCAGAGATACTGCCTGGACTTCGTCCGCGACTTTCTCCGCTGCACCTGCAAGGAGTCTCCCTACTGCGGCTGCGTCCAAAAAAGCATATCATTGTCCATTCTCGATCTGAGGGCGGAAGGCAAGAGCCCGGAAGAGATCATCGATTACTTCAGCGATAGATATGGAATGTATGCCTACCAGGGCGATCTGATCAACTATTTAGACCAGATGGTGCGCTATCTGGAGGCCATAGGATCTGTGGCCAGAGTGCTGGGAAAGCCAGAATTGGCGAAGGAGGCAGAGGAGTGGAAGAAAAAGATCGAGGGTGAGTGATCTGATTGCCAAACCGGAAGTTTCAGGGATAAGAAAAAGGATCCTCTTCGACATTTGAAATATATTTCAGGACTCAAATGATGCCTTTTGACTTGAGGGCCACCTTCATTTCTGCCACCTCGCTTTCAAGCTTATCGAACCTCTGGTCCATGCGGCCCTTTATCTCTTTCCTGGATTGCCTCACCTCTTCGATGAGAGTCTCCTGGCCGGATAGCGTATCCTTTTGCAGATCGATCATGACATCCGGCTGTGTGCCGAATTTTCTGTAAAATCCTGGCCTCGTATCCACAACCATTTACTCCTTTATCATAGATAAGTACTTTCTACCGGTCAGCCACTCCTCGTTGATATTCATGAGTATGGCAACTCCAAGCCTAAGAAGTGACCCATCATTGGGAAAAGCCCCAACGACTCTGCTTCTTCTCTTGAGCTCCTTATTGATTCGTTCCAGCCCGTTGGTGGTTCTAATCCTTCTCCAATGCTCTTTGGGGAATGATTTATGATTCCATATGTCCTGACTAAACCGGTCGATCGTATCAGCTGATTTTGAATATCTCTTCTGCCTGAGTTCAATAGCCAGCTCCGCCATCTTTGTTTGGTCTTCGAATCCTTTTCTGAGCTTCTCTGCTATCTCTTCCTTATCCTTGTTTGGAATATTGTTAAGCACCGCCCGGCTGAAATGAACCTGGCACATCTGCCATGATGCACCCAAGAACCTTGACGAGACTGCTGCTTGTATTCCTTTATGACCATCTGATATTACCAGCTCAACACCACTCAAACCGCGATCTATAAGCTCATCAAAGAATCCCGACCAGAATCCTTCGCTCTCGCTATCGGTAATCTTGGCTCCAAGAATTTCGCGATGTCCATCATCACGAATCCCTGTGACGACAAGAAAAGCTTTAGTTACGTATTTTCCGCCATCCCGGACTTTGAAGTAACTCGCATCAACAAAAATGTACGGCATCGGGCGCTCGATAGGTCTTTTAAGGAACTCCTCTACTTTTTCATCTAGCTCCTTGGCTATACGAGATACTGTAGAAGCTGAGAGACGTTCAACTCCCAAATGAGAGATCACCTCTTGGATCCGTCTTGTTGAAACGCCTTGCAGATACGATTCTGCTATCGCATTTGTCAGAGCTATCTCCACGCGAGAATATTTATCAAAAACACAGGATTTAAACGAACGGTCTCTAAATTGAGGTTTTTTAAGTTCCAGATCTCCAACGCGCGTTTTAAGAGATCGCTCTTTATAGCCATTGCGTTGAGTTGTTCGCGTGGCATTTCGCTCATAGGGCTCGGCTCCTGATTGCTGTATCGCCTCTAATTGCATGACTAGGTTCAAGAACCAGGTCAGTAGCTTCTTTAATCCATCATCCTGATCGACAAGGTAATCTTCTAGCAGATCAAATATCTCCATGGCACTGTATCCTCCTTGTTTCCAAACATATAGTGGGTACAGGGCCTTTATATCATTTTACAGAAAAGGAAGTACACTACCTGACATCCATCTTGCCGCTTAAATTATCATTCATTTGATCGATCTTACCGCCAATATTTTGATTCATATTATTCACGGCGACGATCAGATTTTTGAGATGGTCTGCTGCCGTATCCAGCCGAGAATCCGTCTCTCCTCTATCCACCAGCTTATAGAACCGATTGACGTCGTCCCTTGGGGTGGAATACTCCTTCTCTATGCTGGATACATCAATCAGGGTATTCTTGATGCAGATGGCCTCTTCAAACCACTTCAGCTTATCCTCATCCCCTTCGGCTATGATCTTGACCCGGCCATCATCCAGGTTCTCGACCGTCCCTTGAATCCCAGCACCCGGGCTATATCCGTGACCCTGGCACGGTATCCCCTCTCATGCAAAATGGTGGATGAAGGGCATGGCTGAGGGTTCGGACTCGGAGCGTTCTCGGGCGCCAGGATGATATAAACAAAGTGCAAACAAAGCCATAGGAGCCTGCTTGTATTAATACATCCGGGCATCATAAACATGAGGAGAATATATGAAGATATCAGCGTTAATACCGGTTGGCATAGTCTTTATAATGATTACTGCAGCCCTGGCCATCAACGCATCCGCGGGGTGCTCAACTTGTTCCAAGGAAGGGGACTGGACCCTAAGCGCAACCAGCTTCCTGGAAGGTATTCCCATTAATGAAACCCAACAGGATTATGGACCAAAGGCAGCGCGCATGACCACTTCTCAGTTTGAGAAAGAATCCGTGGCCGAGAAGGAGAACCCGGAAGGCACAGCAATTGCCGCTCCCGCTCAGACTGAACCCACTGCTAAAGCGGGTTCCGCGCCAGCTATATTCCTGGTGAGCATCAATGCCGATCCGATAAATGTGACCGCGGGCAGCACCGTCAATATCACTGCCTCACTTGCCACCGCTGGTGATGGACAGACTGCAAGCGACAATAATAGCGCTTCTGACAGCCAGAGCAGAATTACCGCCAGCGCCACTATAATTAATTCTACAGGCATAAATTCGGGAAATGTGGTCTTGATCAAGGGCTCTGAGAATGAGTATACCGGCATCTGGAATGCCAATGTCCCTCCGGGCAAATACAACGTCAGCGTATCTGCCGCGTCATTGCAGGGAAGTGAGACCTTCAATGATGTTCTGCAGATAAACGTACTCGAATAGGGCCTAGAGGCCATGCGGGCGGCAAGCCCTTAAAGAAGCTCGGATAACATCCGCCTTCGAGGCAGATCAGTCTCCATAAGACGAAACTTGGGACGGAGCCTTCCCCTGAATTTGCTCCAGGTGAAGATGAGGATGGTGTTGGCGCTATCCGTCTCCATTTGTTTATTTTTCAGGCTCTCCAGATCCTCTTTCTCCTCTGCCGTCAGGTCGATATCGAACTCTTTGCCTGTCTTCCAGTTGAAGAGTCGGGCCAGAAATATAGTTCGAATATGTTCCTGTCTCCCTCTGGAGAGCTCCTCTTCGGTAAACAGATCTGCAGCATACTCCACCGGGCTTTTTATCCTCTGGCACTTCTCATCCGGCTGGCATATCTCAAGATCCTCAATGCCCAGGTCGGGATAGCCCTTGCTCTGCCGCTGCATGGTCTCGCACTTTGGGCAGTTCATATTCCCAAACCATTTCCTGTAGATCCTCTCCTCTGCAGATATGGCATCCTGCCAAAGGGATCCTGCCTCCTTTTCGCTCCAACCGCATTGGCCCAGGAATGAGGCCAGGATCGCTCCTCTCCTGTGCATACCCTTTGCGCCTCCAGGCCCTCTAATTATATTCTTTATGCAAGGAGGGAATTCGCTGGCTGAAATTGCGTTTAGAGAGATCCAGATAGTCTCCTCTTGCTCTTCTATTGCCAGCACGGATACGGGGATCTCCTCCTCGACCTTGGCAGGAGGATGTGATCTGGGTAGTGGTGGCATTTTCTGCTCAATCTCTTCTCATTCTCGCCTGTGGCCTCCCTCGAAGTAATCGTGGGTATCCTTATCCGGCCGGGCTTCTTGAGGCGCAGGGACCAGCCCTTTTTCCACCTCGTAGCTCATCCTCTTCTTGAGAATGCTCCCTCCTTTGCGCAGCCCTCCTAACGGATTTCTGGGAGTGCCCATGGAGTTCATACATCGAGCCATCACCGCTGCTCCTCTGGCCAGGCCATCGTCCACGAAGACCACATTTTGGTCCGTATGATCATACAGCCCGAGCTTATCTATCTCCTCTAAGATCAGGCGGGGCTTGTTGCCTGTGATACCCGCCCTACCGGTCACACCAATGGCGGTCTTGCCGGTGACAATGCCCTCCTCGACCCCAACCTGGACCAGCCTGCGGGCCACCCGGGCCATGGCCAGGTCCAGGGCACCAAAGAGTACCTTCAGATCTCGGCTTTTGGCGCTATTGATATCCGCGCCGATTCCTGAGAGCTTCTCCAGGTCGCTGCCGTTTACCCCCACGTCGCAGCCGATGAGGACCACATTGTTCTTGGCCGCTGCATCTGGATTCACTGGCACGAGGCCGTATTTTTTGCGATTTAATGGAACCTTTTCGATGATCACCAGCTCGTCGATCCGGTCGGCATAGGCCTGGGCCTCCTTTCCATAGTCGGGCTTCAGGCCGGCATCGAATATGTCCAGGGTCGCCCCGATCTTCCTGTCCACCAGCCCTGTGCCCTGGACCACGGCATCGGGTATGGCACCAGCTAGGCCCAGTAGGTTGCCAATAGTATGGGCATAGGGCAGCTCTTCGCTCGTCACCCTGCCGTCCAGGGTGGTGCCGAAATCCATGGAGAGGCAGGGATTTCGAAAGTCCACGTCTGTCCAGCGGCTGCCCTCCTTTATTCCGGCAGTGGCAAGCTCTCCTTCCATCTCATTGGCCACAACTTCGACTCCGGTGGATCCCTGGGGTGGGAAGCAGGAGGCCACTGCTCCCATGAATATGACCTTCTCGATCATGGTATATTTCTTGAACTTTTCCAGTATGTTGTGAATGCTCATCGCCGGGGTCATGAGCCGGGGAGGGACGCCGGCATCGAGGCAGCCCTGGGCCAGGGCTTGAATGAATATTCCTACCTGCTCAGGAGAGTCCAGCTCGGCCACTACACCGGTTGAGCGCACCACAAAGTTCAGGTCGGTCTTGATGTCCAGCCGGGCTCTATCGTGGCTCTCGATCAGGGTGTTTTTCACCAGCTCGGCAACGGACTCCTTGGTGAGGGGCGTGCCGTTGATGGTATGGGCAAAGATCTCTTCTCCTGGTTTTGGCGGCCTCACATCTCTGGTCATCTTTACCGTCTTGTTCACGATGTAGGTCTTGCCGGTATTCAGATCGGTAGCAGTAAGTATGCTCTTAGTGGTGGTATTGCCCACCTCCACCGAGGCCACGATGTAGAAGGGCTTGCTCCTCAGTTCCAGGTAGTTGAACGGCGGGCTTTCCGCTATGCGTGGCTTAAATTTTGGTTTGAAGAGGCGACCAAGGTTCATGGCAGAAAAGAGAGCGCTGGAGACATTAAAGCTTTGGGTTGAGGGATCACAGTCCCCCTGATGCGCTAAAAAGAGGGAGAGAGGAATAGCTCATTACTTTCTCTACATTACAGGCAACTTCTTGTCACAATCGTCTATATCTATAGAGTTGCTAATGGAAGTGGCGATCCAGGAGCACTGCTCCTTGCCTCCTGCGTCCTCGGATCACCCCCTCCTCCCTCACCTTTTCTTTTTTGTCTGACCGACGCTCCCGTTCCCGCGTTCAGTCCTTCAATCCTTCTGTTGTCACTGAGAAGACCGCTTCCCCATCGGGCAGGTTGGGCGAATCCACCAGGCGAGCGATGCGTTTCTCTCCTTTGGATTTTCGCAGGTAGAGCCGGAAGGTGGAGGTATGGCCCAGGACGTGCCCTCCCACGGGCTTGGTCGGATCACCGAAGAAGGTGTCCGGCTTGGACATGACCTGATTGGTAACCAGGATCACGGCGTTATTCAGGTCTCCAAAACGCATCAGGTCGTGCAGATGCTTGTTGAGCTTCTGCTGCCGGTCGGCCAATGTTCCACGCCCCACATACTCTGCCCGGAAATGGGCCGTCACTGAGTCCACGATGAGCAGCCGGACCGGCCTCTCAGAATCTTTGACCTTCTCTGCCAGGTCCATGGCGCTCTCCGCCAACAGTATCTGGTGATTGGAGTTGAAGGCCCTGGCCACGTTGATGTTCTTTAAGAAATCCTCAGTCTCCCAGATCCGGCCGTCGGGTGAAGGCGGCAGCCCCTTGACCATCTGGTCGATGCGCTCCGGCCGGAAGGTGTTCTCAGTATCGATTATGATGGCAGAACCGTTCAGCCCGCCCATCTCCACCGGCAGCTGGATATTCACTGCCAGCTGGTGGGCGACCTGGGTCTTGCCGCATCCGAACTCTCCGTAGAGCTCCACAATGGCCTGAGTCTCCATACCTCCGCCCAGCAGCTCATCGAAGCTCTTGCAGCTTGTAGTGACCTTACCCACCTGCTTTCTCCGCTCCAGGATGCGGTCACCGGTCTCAAAGCCGCCTACGTCTGCCGCTTCCCGTGCCCCGGCTATGATCTTGGCGGCAGTGGCCTCACCAACCTCCGCTGCGCTCACCAGCTCTCCAGGAGAGGCAACGGCAATGGCTTCGATTGAGTTGAATCCCGCCTCGCGCAGCTTTTCGGCAGTGGCCGGACCTACGCCCGGCAGGTCTTCCAGTAGTTTTATTGCCATCTTCACAGTTCCTCTGGTAGGTGTTCTCATAACTCACTTAACTTCCTTACTCAGGCGGGGCGAAAGTAATCCTGGTGCGCCATCCGCAGGAGAGCTCCAGTCCTTCATTCCAGCCGCTCTTGACCTGCGCATCGATAATCTCCGCCCTGTATCCAAGATCAACCTCCACCAGTCGATCGACATGCTCTCCCCATAGAGCTGCCCGGATCCGGCCGGAATCATCAGAGATGTAGATATTCGCCACCCGGCCCATTCTGCCATCATCCCTCTGAAACTCCCGCACCTCCCCCAGGCCGGATACAAAGCCGGAAACGCTAGAGAGCATTCCCTCTTTCAGCTCCGCTATTGGGGTCATCCTCTCTGAGAAGTCCAGCTTTTTAGTGCTCTTGCGAATAGCGGTGCTCCCACCGGTCTGGATCTCCAAGAGGCCGTACCTCTCCCGGACTGAGCCGCCTACGATCTCAAGCGTCTCCCCCTTAAGAAGAGGCATCTGGGCCTGCTCATTCCAGAGGGTGAGCCGGATCTTGCCGGTCTCATCTCCCAGCGTCACCCCTCGAACCTGGCCCTTGCCCCCATCTTTGCGCTCGAACTCCCTCATCTCTCCCGGATCCACAACCACCGCCAGAAGGTTGACATCGCTCATGTCCCTCTTCAGCTCTCCAATCCTGTAAGGCGCGACGCGTGGATGAATATCCTGATCTATCTCCTCGAATCCGCCGCCACGGCCCAGGCTGACCTCAGTCCCCGCAAATCCCTCTTTGGCCAGTCCCCTCACCTTGAGGCACTGGTCTACAGCGAGGTCCCCTGACTTGATCAGCTCTGCTGTCTCGTCCCAGAGGGCGACACGCACCGACCCGGTCTCGTCCGCCAGGGTGATGTTTGCCACCCTGCCAAGAGATCCGTCTGATCGCTGAAACTCCCGCACAGGAGATACGGCGATCACCCTGCCGGTGAATGTGACGTTCCCCATCTCAGGCCGGATGCTCCCGATCTTGGTCAGAAGATCAGGGCTACCCAGGTCCCTGGCCACCAGCATGGCCGCGGTCCGGGAGTCGCATAAGCCGGCCATAAGGGCCACCTTCTCCTTCACCCTCTCCTCGAATTCTTCAGGTGATATGCTGTCTGCAACCTGACGGTAAATCTCCTCCAGCTCTGAATCCATCAACGATCATCCATGAATGGCATAACGCTCCTGCGTACTTCTCAGGTAGGGGGCATTGCAGCGGGAGAGGAAGGCATTAGAGATCTCAATGGGATCGCCGTCTTCAATTAGCGCTCCATTCTCTATCAGTATGGCCCGGTGAGATACCTCCTTGACGAAATCCACATGATGACTCACCAGGATGATGGTCGTCCCAAACTCCGAGTTGATCTTCTTTATGGCATTGGAGACCTCCCGCAATGTGATGGGATCGATATCTCCAAACGGCTCGTCCAGAATCATAACCTCTGGCCTGGCAGCGAGGAGAATGGCCAGGGAGGCTCTCACCAGCTCCCCGCCGGACAGCTGCCTGGGAAGCTTCCACATGACACTTCTGTCCAAATCCAGCAGGTCGAATATGGGCTCGGCGAACTTCTGGGCCTCAGTGTTTGGAAAGCGGGGGAATAGATCCTTGAATATATCCCTTGTAAGCTCCAGAGACTCTAGAGCTGACTTTGCATCCTCTTCTGACATATCCGCCATGGCATAGATAACATCCAGCACTTTTTCGCTTATGCCCATCTCCTCGGCAACGGAACGGGCATATTCAATCACATCAGTGCTTTTAATGCCCATCTGATATGCGATCTGATCGATGATGGTCTCCCCGGCATAAAGGGCGAACTCCTGATACATGATCCCTAAAGTTCGACGCACATTCATCCTATGGGGCGAGTAGGTGAGCATATCCACCCATTCATCGCCATAGCGGTAATAGACCGCCCCCTCATCGGGCATTCTGACCCCCTGCATGATCTTGAGAAGGGTGGTTTTTCCTCCGCCGCTGTTGCCAATGAATGAGGTGATCTCTCCTTTGTTTATGTCGAAGTTGAGCTTCTTCATCCGCAGGATGTCAAGGACCTCTCCCTTGCAGACCTGGCAGCTCCTCTTGGACAGGTCTCTCACCTTGATCAATGGTCCCAGGTTTCTTCTTGGCGCCAGGGGCTCGAGCTTTCCAATTCCTGCCAGGAACCTGTTCAGGATCTCTCGTGGCTTTCCGTCAGCTATGATCTCGCCCTTCTCCAGCCAGATCAGCCTGTCCGCCAGGTACTCGTGGACCTCCGGCAGGTGGGAGACGACGACGATGGTCAGGCCAAGCTTATCCCGAACGTTCTTGATGGCATCCAAAACCTCCTGCTTTGTCGCCGGGCAGGCCATGGTAGCCGGCTCATCCAGCAAGAGGACCTTGGGCTTTTTGGCCAGCTGTCTGGCGATTACAAGCCTCTGCTTCTCACCGCCGCTGAGGATGGTTGCCAGGTGGCTGGCCTTCTTTTCCAGGCCCACCAGGCCCAGGTAAAAGAGCCCTTCTTTATACATTGCATCGTAATCAGCATTCTCGGGTATGGGCAGGACCTCATAGCCCGTCTTGCGAGAATGAATTCGTCGCACCACGTTATTGAGGGTGGTCTCCGTCCAGAGGGCAAAGTCCCTCTGCAGGTGTATGGCTGTGACCGCCATCTGCGCCCGTACCTCCTCATCGCTGGAGTCAGGGGTGATGGTAGTTCCGTCCAGGGTGATCTTGCCGGAATCAAAGCTCTCCATGCCTCGCAGGATTTTCATCAGGGTGCTCTTTCCGCCACCGCTCTTGCCCACTATTCCCAAAATCTCGCCCGGCTGGGCGGTGAAGCTTATGTTTTTCAGGACCTCGATATCCCTGTCATTTAACCTGTAAGTTTTGGAAAGATTCTCTATCTGCAGCAAAATCATACCTCCTAACGTACTTTTGTTCCCGTTTCCACAGCGTCTCTCGGCCTGAGAAGCACTGCCTTGCCTTCCACATCAGCCGCCAGGAGCATGGCCTGTGACTCTATTCCGAAGAGCTTGGCCGGCTTTAAATTGACCAAAACCACTACCTGTGTGCCCACCAGGTCCTCTTTTGCATAGGACTGGGCGATGCCTGCTACCACCTGGCGGACCTCTCCCCCTATATCCACAGCGAGCTTGAGAAGTTTGTTTGAGCCTTTAATGGCCTCTGCATTCTTGATCTCCCCTATTCTTATATCCATGGACTGGAAATCCTCAAAGGAGATCTCTTCTTTCTTCTTATCTTGCGTTCCCTTGCCTTTGGATCCGGCCTCTTTTATCCTATCCATGAAGATCTTCTCCAGTTCTTTGACGAATTTCTCCTCCAGGCGGTCAAAGAGGATCTCAGGGGTTCCCAGGCTCTGGCCGGAGTCCAGGGGCACAAGAGCATCTTCTAAAGCGATCTTACTGACCTCTCCGGGCATGCCCAGCTGCTTCCAGGCGTTTTGCATCTTTGCGGGCATTACCGGTTCCATCAGAATTACCAGCGCTTTGGCGATCTGCAGGCAGCTTCGAAGGACAGAGCCTGCGGCATCCTTGTCGCTTTTGACCAGCTTCCAGGGCTCATGGCTCTGGAAGTAGGTGTTCCCATAGTCGGCCAGGGTCATCACGCTGTCGGTGGCCTTCTTGAACTCGTACTCCTCCAGGCCGGATATAACCTCGGCCATAGTCTCTTCGATCCGGGCCAAAACATCAGCATCGATCTTGCCCTCAGGCACCTTTCCCTCGAAGTTTTTCACGCTGAAGGTGAGGGCCCGGTTGATGAAGTTGCCAAAAGCCCCCACCAGCTCGGAGTTGACCTTATCGGCAAATATGTTCCAGGCGAAGTTGACCTCTTTATTATGAGCGGTATAGCTGGCCAGGTAATAGCGCAGAAGGTCGGGATGAAGGCCTCGGTCCATGTAGTCGTCCTTCACCCAGATGACATTGCCCCGGGATTTGGAGAACTTCTTGTCATCGATCTTGAGCATGCCGCTGGCAACTACCGCCGAGGGCAGTGTATATCCCGCTCCTTTGAGCATCGCCGGCCAGAAGATGCAGTGATGATAGACGATATCTCCGCCGATGAAGTGAATGATCTGGGAAGGTTTTTTCCAGTAGTCCTCCCAGTCCCGGCCAGACCTGGCGCACCACTCCTCAGTGAAGGCGATATAGCCTATAGGAGCGTCCACCCAGACGTAGACCACCAGGTCGTCGCTGCCTGGAAATCGGACCCCCCAGGCCATATTGCGGGTTATGCACCAGTCTTTGAGCTCCGAGCGCACCCATTCCGTGGCATAGTTCCTGGCCGAGGCGGTTCCTCCCAGGGTCTGCAGATGCTCGAGCAGAAAGTCCCGGAATTCAGAGAGGCGGAAGAAGTAATGAGTCTGTTTGCGGTACTCTGCCCTGCCGCCGCAGACCTTGCAGATGGCATTCTTGATCTCTCCCGGCTCCAGGTGGCGACCGCATCCCATGTCGCACTCGTCTCCCCGGGCGGGCTTGCCGCAGTAAGGACACTCCCCTTCCACATATCTATCCGGCAGGAAGCGCTCGCATTTAGGGCAGTAGGCAAGATCGATCTCCCTGGGATAGACGTAGCCGTTCTCCATGAGAGCTTCTACCATCTCTTTGGTGCGATTGTGGCAAGCGGGATCATCAGTATCGCCAAAGAAGTCGAAATCAACCTCCATTCCCTGGAAAATCTCATCGAAGTGCTGGTGATACTTGATGGACAGAGCCTTGGGGGTCATTCCCTGAGCCTCGGCATTGACCACAATCGGGGTTCCATGGGAATCCGAGCCGCAGACGAAGAGCACCTCTTTGCCCATCTTTCTCAATCCTCGGACGAAGATGTCCGCTGGTACATAGGTTCTTAGGTGGCCCAGGTGACAGGGCCCGTTGGCGTAAGGGAGGCCGCAGGTTACAAGGATAGGCATTGACAATTGAGAACACCGCCGCTGGATATGAAAGAACAGGGAGATATAGGTTTCCCAATAGCTCTCGGGGGCATGGTACAGGGATCCTGGTCGGAAGGATCCTGGATAAAATGTATATAACCGGATGATAAAATACAGATAATGGCAGAATGCAATTTAAATGCGAAAAGCATGAAGTCAGCCATTCCATGAGAGATGATGGCAAAAGTGGGGATATTCAATGAATAAGATGTGTTTAATTATTCCGGCCTTCTTACTGGCACTGGCTATGGGCCCGGCAGGAGCCTACCCTCTGCAGGCCAGCGATGGTAATGCCACGGTAGTCCTGATTGGGTCAATCAGGATGCCATATGAGTTAAATGATAGTGAGGAGGTCCTGAAGGTGGATACCGGGCTTCTGAACGCCTCGAATGCCACATATCAAATGGTGGATCAGTATGATGCTGTTTACGATCCAGCGATGTACAAACCCCTGAACGAGGGAAGGCAGCTGGTCTACTTCGTGGTTCCTAGAGACAGCCTCTTCAAGTTGATTACTGCGACTCCTGAGGGCGGAAGGCCGATCAACATCAACTGGTGGGCTACACCAAAAGCCGGCAATGAGTTTCTGCTGATAAGGTACTATGGGATCACAGACTGGCTGATAAATCCCGACGAGCAGGGAATAGTGGTTCAGGTCCGTGGCCAGAACAATGGCACCCAGGATGTGACATTCAGTCCAGAGAATTTCGTTCTTCTTGATCAGTGGGGCTGGCCGTATAGTGCGACCGCAGGATTCGATACCGAGGTCATAGCTCCTGGAAACGCAAGCCAGGAACGGGTGCTGGTGGGCTTCAGCGGCATATCTTTGCAGAGCAGGCCCGTGGCTCTGGTGTATGGCTACTATACCGAGAGTCCCATAGTCATTGACTTTGATAGTGCTTACACCCAGCTCACAAATGAGCAGGTCTATGGGACGGCGGGAGCACAAAATGTCTCCGCAGCTCAGCCTGCCGGGCAAGCAGTCCAGCCGATTGCATTGGCCGCTGCAACGACAAACGAGAGTGCTGTAGCTGGAGCTGCGGCCAACAACACCACAGCCCAGAACGCAACCGTGGCCTCTAACATCAATTCCAGCGTCAGCTCCACCAAGGCCAGGCTTGCTGCTGCGAGAGAAAGGCTCAAACAACAGACCAAGGATGATGAATCAGAAGGCAGTGCCACACCCAGCAGTGCCACACCCAGCAGTGCCACACCCAGCAGTGCCACAC